>Ga0209491_10001707_pt1 | contig 41446 bp, 40 predicted proteins | sample BON02_FD_187213 | JGI IMG/M metagenome (GOLD analysis project Ga0209491, IMG submission 187213) | Freshwater microbial communities from Lake Bonney liftoff mats and glacier meltwater in Antarctica - BON-02 (SPAdes) (version 2) | ecosystem: Environmental > Aquatic > Freshwater > Ice > Glacier... | reverse complement strand
TGTTGTAGTCAAAGATGAAGTTGAACCTGTTGTAGTCAAAGATGAAGTTGAACCTGTTGTAGTCAAAGATGAAGTTGAACCTGTTGTAGTCAAAGATGAAGTTGAACCTGTTGTAGTCAAAGATGAAGTTGAACCTGTTGTAGTCAAAGATGAAGTTGAACCTGTTGTAGTCAAAGATGAAGTTGAACCTGTTGTAGTCAAAGATGAAGTTGAACCTGTTGTAGTCAAAGATGAAGTTGAACCTGTTGTAGTCAAAGATGAAATTAAACATGTAGTTAAACCTAATTTTGTAAATATATTATTTACTTATATTACCGGTATAAAAAATTTAAATTTAAACAGATGGATAGCTTATCATCTATCAATTGGTTTTAATCATATATATATTCTAAATAATACTTGTAAGTTAGACAAGATTAATTGCAGTAATGAGTTGGTAAGTATTATTAATACAAATAAACCAATACCATTAAGTAATGTAATGGAACAATCTTATAAATTTTCTTCCAGGTATAATTTTGACTGGATGATGTATTTAAAATATAATGAATTTTTATATACGGAGAAAGGAAATTTAACAGAGTTTTTAATGGATAAAACAGAGTACGATCAAGTTTTAATAAGTAATAGATCAATTGTTAATATAAATACAGGAAATTTACCCAATAGTTATAATAATTATTATTATACATTTTCTGATATGTCAAATAGCTTTATAAATAATAATTTAAAAAATTATGTAGGACAGTCTTAAAGAATAAAAAAAATAAATTATATTTAAAAGGATGTATATAGATATATAATAACCCCAGTGGCGTAATTGGATAGCGCGTGACCCTTCTAAGGTCAAGGTTGCAGGTTCAAGTCCTGCCTGGGGTATTTTTATAATTCTGGTGAATTATAAAAATTTTTGTATAATAAAAATGGGTATTGGAATGATATTACTTTTTCTATTTATAGTATTTATTATCTATGTTTACTATTATTTAAAGAAAACATATGGTGATATTTCTACTGCCTTTAAAAGTATTGGCGACAGCTTAAATCCTGTTAACATGGTAGGAAACAAAATTAAAAATATTTTTTAAAAATAAAAATGATATTCTATTAAAATATTATACTTTAATTTTAAAAATAAAAATGGGAAGAATTGAACTAATTATAGGATGTATGTATAGTGGTAAAACTACTGAAACTATGAGACAAATTAAGAGATACAAGTCATTAAATAAAAATATTATTATTATTACACATACAAGTGATAATAGATATTATGAATCAGGTAATATTTCAACCCATAATCATGAAAATATGATGGCTATTCCTTTAGTAAACTTAAAAGACATTTATAAAACAGAAGATAATAGTTTTACTAAAGCTGAAGTTGTTTTTGTTGAAGAAGGTCAATTTTTTCCTGATTTATACGACTTTGCTTTAGAATGTGCTAACTTGTATGATAAAAATATCATTATCAGTGGTTTAGATGGAGATTTTCAATTAAAAGGATTTGAACAAATAATTCAATTAATACCAAACTCTGAAAAGGTAACAAAACTAACTGCTCTATGTAAACAATGTGGTGATGGAACAGAAGCATGCTTTTCTAAAAGAATTGTTCATAGTGAAGAAAGAGAACTTATAGGAAGTGATGGTATTTATGAAGCAGTATGTAGAAAACATTATTATACTTGATATTCTCTTGATATTCTTTAATTAATTATTAATTAAAGATCTTTAACACTTTTCAGTTAGCAAAACAAACGCATCAAACCATTTCCAGATACTTTCCTGATCTTCTGAATCAAGCGCATAAAATAAACGTTTAAACTTTTTAGATTGAGATTCACCTACATGAGTAAACAAAATATTTTTATCAAAAAAAACCTTATTTCTATTTTTAATAAGTTCACTCTCTGGAAGAAGAGTTGACTTAAAATGTTTAACAATTTGTGTTACAGGAATCTGATCCTTGATCATAATTCGTAGCGCTATAAAGTCACCTTCCTTTGGAAACATATCTACCAATTCATCTAAAAAAGAAACCAAAGTGTTATGAAGATTTGTATATGATTTCAGGTCATTCATTTCTATAAATTCTATAATAGATTTTATTATAGAATTTGTCTATAAATTATAATTATTTTTACCAAGGTATTATAAGGAGCGTTACAAGACTTTAAAAAAAGATATATTTAAAATATTTAAAATGTTTAAAATAATAAACAAACACAGTTATACTTTGTTGAATTAAATTTTATTTCATCAACAATTACTTCAATAATAGTATCTTTATTAATAGTATTATTAAAACTATCAGAATAAGACTCATTAGAATACTTCCAATTTTTCATTGTGTTCTCTGGAACAAATATGCTAATATTATCATAAATTTTTCCAAAAATTCCTTTATGTTGAAGGATATAAGATGGTTTAAAAGTAAGCTTAAGTCCCTTTTCGGGTTTAATAACGGTAGCAAGAAAGGTGATATCAAAATTAATATAACACGAATCTTTACTAACAATGTTTTCAATTTTTATTACTTTATCAATAGATAATATCATACCATCAGCTTCATCACAAGTCTTCTCGTATTTTTTTTTTAAAAGGAAAAAAACATTCTTTAAAATATTACTATCAATAAAGTTAGGTGAGACTGCAATACTCTTTGTGGTGGTAATAAAAGTTTCCATATCAAATACGTCTATTCCTTTAATTTTAAACTATTTTTATGTTTTATTTTTCATTTTTATATCAGTAATTTCTATTTGATTTTCTATTTGATTTTCTATTTGATTTTCTATTTGATTTTCTATTTGATTTTCTTTTAATTTTTCTGTTTGATTTTCTTTTAATTTTTCTGTTAGATTTTCTGTTAGATTTTCTGTTTGATTTTCTGTTAGATTTTCTGTTAGATTTTCTGTTAGATTTTCTGTTAGATTTTCTGTTAGATTTTCTGTTTGATTTTATCTTTGATTTAAAGCCAAATAAAAAAGGTTGTGGTATACCAGCTGATACTCCTTGCTGTAGATATAAATCAGATATTTGATTTGGATATATTTTAGCAATAGAATTAATTTCAACAGGTGAATCTATCGAATGAATAATATTTTGCTCTGTATTAAATTTTATTATTGATTTTACAATATTATTAGTCATAATATTATTACTAAATTCACTTATTAAATAATTTAAAATAACTAACGGGTCAATATTATGTGAAAAAAATTTATTAGCAGAAAAACTACCTAAATTTACTCCTCCGTAAACTTCTGCTTGTTTATTTAAACATCCGATAAAAAGTGGTTTTAATACACTAAAAATTTGATATGAAATTGGATATTGAGCTTGATAAGGCTCAATACTACTTTTAATATCAACAATTAGACGAGTAATATCATATAAAGGACCTGTTTTCCATTTTTCAAAATATCTATTGCCTTGATCATTAAAAAGTTCTATTGAACTAGCACCAAATGTATTTAAAATAAAGTCTGGATCTTGAGCAAAAATAAATGGTTGAGGATTTGCTGGTATTTGAGTTGAGAAACCAAAATCCCATAAAACTATTAAAATATTACCATGAATTAGGGTAATTTTTGATTCTCCTAAATTAATATTTTGACCGTTTTCATCAATATAAGGATTTATATTATAAATATATTGTATATAAGGTGTAAATGATTCATACATATTATTCTTAGTTAAAATATTTTTGGTATGAAAATCAGAATGAGTATAACCAGCATTATACATTGATTTTAGTCCCATAATAGACTGAAATAATGCTATAAATAGAAATTTAATCATGTGTAAATCACTTGTTAATTCTAAAATTTTTTGTTCAATCATTGAATTAAGATCTCTATCTAATTTTTCAGCAAAGGATAATAGACACCTATTTTGATTTTGTCTATTAATAAAAGCTTGTACATTTTGATTAGGATTAATAGGTAAATTCTTTATTTGCTGATTAATTAGGGGTAATCCATAATAATCAGTATAATGGGCTTTAAAACAATTTCCATTTATTTGACAGATACAGTTATTGACATTATTAGGATTTCTATCATATGAAAAACATCTTGCATATAAAGGTAAATGTGGAGTATCTCCATTTAATGTAAGTAGAGATAGGATATATCCAATTTCTACTTCATTTAAATTTGATTGAACATTATCCATTGATTTCATTACAACTTTTATATTTCTTGTTCTTAATTCATTATGTGTAATATCAAATGCTGTACCGTATGATCCTCCTCCTAAATAATATAAATCTGGTATAATACTTACCCCATCTATATTTAATTTAAAGAATATATCTCCACATTGTCTGTCACTATCAGATAATATTTGTTGGAAACGATTGAATCTTTCTATTCTTTTGTCTAAATAAGTCATTTATTATATATTTTTTATAATTCTTAATATGATTATAAAATCTCAATAAAGTCTAGTCATTGCTACTTTTTTTATTTCTACTTGTTTAACAATATAGACATTTCATTCTTATATTCCGAGTTTCGGGAATGATCAGATATATCATTGATCTCTGAAAACATTTGATGGGCCATGATTGTCTTTGATTCTACAAAATAAATATCATCAGTATCTTTCTTATCATCATCTAATTTTTTAACTATCTTATCATATACATCTCTACAAACAATCTTAATAGGAACTGATACTAAACTAATAAAATTACGAGCTTCCATATCCTCTGCTATTTTATTAGTTGTATCTATATATTTGAATCTTTTTCTCGAAGGATCAGTACATCTTAAAAGATATTTATTTCCATCCTGTTCTGATGTCTTAATAATATGATCGACACATAAACGAGCCATTCCTTTCTGTCCATTCCAAAAATGTTCCTCTATAATTTCATGATTAATACTCTTAATTCTATCCTGATCTACTTGTTTCTTATATAAATCAGGATCAGCCAGAATATTCTGTAAATTATTAGTAGTATTATTAGTAGTATTTGTAGTAATTACTGGTTTTGATAATGCTTTTTCAAGTAAAGAAGTCATTCTTTGCTGATCATTCTTCATATATTCTTCTTTGACATTTATTATATTATTTAAATTTTCTATATCTCTATTTAAGATTTCTATTTCTTTTTTGTGTTCTCTATTTAAGATTTCTATTTCTTTTTTGTGTTCTCTATTTAAGATTTCTGTTTCTTTTTTATGTTCTTCTTTAATTTTCTCTACGATAGAATCAATTTCAATATATTTACATATTTTTAAATGTTTTTGTAAATCTGATTTATTTTGTGTTTCATATGAACATCTTAAAGAAGAACATTTTATTGGCAAACATAAGCTCAAATTTTTTCTTTCACATATTTTACTTTCTAAGTGATTTTTTAATGTATATTTGCTAAAAAACATTTTATTACACTTTTCACATACATTTTTGATGTCTTTATCCATTGTTTATTTATAATTGTAAAGTTTAAATACTAATTTTCTTTTTTTAAGAACAAAATTCTTTTTTTAAGAACAAAATTCTTTTTTTAAGACAAATAATCATATTAAATGACTAAAATTATAATGAAAAAACAAAAAATTTGATCAAGTTTTTTATATTTTATTTTCAAAAATTTTTGATCAGAAAATAAGCTTATAAATCGAAAATTAAAAACTTTTTATAATTCTATATTTCTGAATTTTTTATTTTGTCCACACACATTTTTTTTTTATAAATGTGTGTGGACAAAATAATTTAAGACAAAAAAATATAATATTATTTTACTGAAAATAAATAAAAAAAAGAAACCATATAATTTTAAAATTGAATTATTTTAATAGCTTATTATTAAAATAAAATAAGTAATGTCTAACAATCTAATTGACCTATATAACGAAGCGTATACGCCCAACGAACGAAGGGAGTCCCTTCAAGGGCTATATAACGAAGCGTATACGCCCAACGAACGAAGGGAGTCCCTTCAAGGGCTATATAACGAAGCGTATACCTAATAAAATGAATTATTTTAATGGTTAACTATTAAAATAAGGAAAATATTGTTTTCAAAATATATATCAAATCTATCAAAGCTATAATCTTCAAGTAATAATTAAATTAATTTAAAGATAATAAATAAGTTTATTATAAATGTCAAGTGACGATTTTAAAAAAGATGATCGTGAGCTTTTTACCAAGTTTATTCAAATTAAACAAAAGATTGATGAGTTACAAGAAAGACATGATAGATATAGAAAAAATATCGAGGAATATATGCTTAAAGAAAATCTTAACGCCGTTGAACACGCAGTTGATGGAAAAACATATAATATTAAAAAATCTTTAATGTCAAGAGAGAGTATATCAAAAAAAGAATTACCTGAAGATATATGGGACAGGTATTGTAAATCATCTTCTTATACAACCATTCGTGTCTTAAAAAAAGGATAAATGCGTAATGACAGTTTTTGAATATAGAAAATGATTGTTTCCATTTATATCACCAAAATCTACATCTAATTTAAATATGTTTTTAACATATTTAATCTCTTTAACTTTATAGGTATATTATATTAATTTTATGTGTTATAAATATCCTTAAATATCCAAGTTGTGTAACTCTTCAAAACGAAGAGCAGATGTCATCAATCTATTTAAAACTTTATTATTTTTTGACCGTGATCCCCACGACATCCGTTCAATTTGAGAAGAAATATTATCAGGAAGTTTATTTGTACATACTCCCATAATTCCTTCATCATAATGATAAACAACTTGATTATCAATCAAGACAACATTGCATTCAACATCTTTAAAACCTGCATAAGGATAAATATTTAAACGTGTCATATTTATATTTAAATTATTCTTTAAAGAATTTTTAAAAATCAATTTTAATAATCAATTCTTATATCCTTACCAACTGGAAATCTTGGAATTCTCATTTCACTTAGTTCTTGATAGATTACAGTTAACTTCTTTCCTATATAAGTTTTACCATTATTATAAAGTTCCCTTCTTTTTTCAATTGTACCTCTGGGTCTTACTGAAAACTCTTTTCCTTCATCTGTCTTACATACCCAAATAACAGTTCCTTTATCCCTACCATCTCCTTCTTTAAAAGAAGAAATTATATATTCTGCTTCACAAAACTCTTTATATTTTTGAAGGTCATGACTTCTATAATTACACTTATAAATCCCGTTTACATTTCTAAGCATGATTCCCTCATATCCATCTTGAATAAACTTTGAAAAATAATCTTTAAACTGTGTATTATTTTCAACTTGATACGTGTCTACTTTTACAGTATATTGAAAGTTATTTATGTAAGAATTTAGATCCTTTATTCTGTTTTCGTATGTTTTTTCATTAATAATATCATAAACATGATATTTGATCACTTTTAGTTTTTCTCTATCTTCATCAGATAGTTTCTTCTTTTTGATTAATCCAGATAACTCTTCAAATGGTATAGATTCGGTATATAGTTCTCCATCTAAAATAACATTATTTTTATAATAAAAATCTTTAAGTTCGTCGGTAATATGAGAAAGACTATCAAAAAACATCCCAGTCCTTGATTGGCATTTTATCTGGTTGTTTACTAAATACATTATACATCTTAATCCATCTAACTTTGGTTGAACAAAACAAGGAAAAGATATATCATTCTTTTTATTCTTTTTTGTATTTGGTTCATAAGTATGAGCAAGCATGGGAAAATATTTTTCTTCTTTTTCTTCCTTGTCTTCTTTATTTTCTTCTTCTTTATAACTTTCTTTCTCTTTTTTATCTTTCCATTTTTTTAGTGTTTCATTTATACATTGTTGAAGAGGAGTTGTTTCATTCTTTTTACCAATATTTTTTCCTTCTGTATATTCACGGATAGCCGTTTGTTTTTTACCATCTATTTGACCAAATTCAATTAACGATATAGCTTTATCTTCACATGTATGTTTTAATACAAAAGCTGCCCATGTTTTAACCTTTCCATTTTTCTCTGTTCCATAAAGAATGGGAAAAATTTCAGTCTTAATATAGTTTTCCATAATTAGATTTTATATATAATATTTCTATTAATTTTAAGAATAAGCTTTTAAACTGTAAAAATTTAATAATTTTTTTTATTATTATATAAAATGTCTGATATTTGCAGTGTTTACAAAAATAATAAACTACTAACTGGTGTAAGAACAAATGCTGATTTAAATGCTATCGATACCTACTGTAATCATGCCATGAATTTTAATTATGGTCCAAATCCAACAAGTGAAAGAGTTGTTTATCCAGCCAGTAACTGTCCATTTGGATATGGTTACAATAGCGATGCCTATAAATTCCAATCTGGTCCAAACTTTATTAATCTTGGACAGTCATTAAACTTTCAGAAACAACAACAAGAGCAGTCTCAGTTTAGAGGAGTTCCAGCTCAACAAAATAGATACCAATAAAAATATAATATAATATAATTTTGTGACCAATATAACGGAGTGTATACGCCTAAAGGCTATAAAATATAAAAATTAATAATATAATTTTTATTTAATAGATTTTTATCTTAGTCTTCATCAGATTGATTATCTTCATCACTATCCTCATCTTGATTACTATCCTCATCTTCAGATTCGTTATCTTCTCTAATCCAATATAACGGAGTGTATACGCCTAAAGGCTATATCCTTCATGGGCATAGACTAAAGCTCTATTTGTGTCTTCAATAATTGCAACATTAATATAGTCAATAGTATCATCTAAAATAGCGGTATCATCAGAGAATTGAATTCTAGATCTTGCTTCGTCAAATAGTATTATACGTTCAATATTAAAATTTTCTTCTCCCCTCTCATCCTCCATAATATGTTTAATATTTTCAAGGAGATCTCCAATATTAAACCCATTAAAGGTGATCGGGAGCATCATCAAAAACAAGTCTTCTATGAACATTAGAACTATTAACATATTCGTCATCAGAACCCGCTTCCTCATCGGAGTCATCGGAATCATCGGAATCATCGGAAGCATCAACATAATCACTACAATTATCATTTCCTTCTAATGTATTTTGAAGAATAGAATTAGCTTCACTTTCTAAATTTTCAATATAAACTTCCGATTCGAATGCTGCTTTAATTTTTATTCTCTTCATTTCTGAATATTTCTCTGGGTCAGTAATATCTATAAGTTCAATTTCGTTAGCTTCTATAATTGGATAGCATAAGTTTCCGTCTTTTTCTTCACATATTTCTATATTATATACATATTTATCAGAACCATTTTGACAGTGATCTAAACTTGTCCAATCAGTTCCTATAATTGCTTGTAGAGATGCTGTATTGGAAAAATAAATTGGTGGGTCTGGTTTAGTTAAAATAAATACTTGTTTTTTAGTTTTATAAAGAGCCCATAATAGTGATTTTAGATATACAAATACTTGAAAGTCTCCCATATTTAATTTAAATATTGGGTCATCAAAACCATCATTTATATTTCTTAATGATTCTCCTTCACAAGTAGTTGAATAAACAGCTGATTTTATATCTATATTTTCTATCATATCTAAATTATAGCATACTGGGATATATCCACTTGTTGTCTCAACAAAAAATACGAGTCTTTTTCTTGCTTCTTCTGGTGTAACCGGATCATAATCATAATCTTCTAATTCGTCTTCAGGTGGTCTTTCTCCTTCTACTGTATAAGCTTCTACTTTTTCTCCTCTTAAATAGGCGTTGATATTATTTAAGCCAGTTGTTAATAAGTCTTTACATCTTCCTTTTATTTCATCTTCTATTAGATTTTTTTCTGGATAGACTTTTCCGGATAAAGAAGAAGGGTTTACAAAAATATTAAGTTTTTCTATATTACGAGTTTTTCCCTTAAGTTTCATTATTTCTGTTTTATTTCTGTCCTGTATCTTTTTTAGTGTACATATTTTTGAAAGTAAATTATAGTATTGAACAAGAAATGGTTTACGAAAAAAATGAGCTCTTCTATTCATCATTTTTTTTATATGTGATTCGAACTGATCAATATCATTTATTTCAGGAAATCCGATCTTTTGATGGATAAAATCTACTACACAATCTCTGTATTCGTCAGGCTTAATATCAAATGGATTCGGAAGAAAGGTTAATGAATATAGCAAGTAATGTTTAAAAATATTACTATCTGTTTTATAATGACATATCATCCAACCTGGAATAAAACATTTATCTTTTATATTTTTGGTAATAAATTTAAATAAACCTTCATAAGTAAAGTCTAATAATAAAAAATGGCTAATAATAAATTCATTTCTTGGTATTACGTCTTGTCGTGTTATAAGTATTAAGTGGTCATATATCTTTTTTACAATCCATTCTTCCAAAGAAACAACTGTTTTTTTATCTTTCATTTCTAACTGTTTGTCACAATATGTTTTATCTAAATTATATTTAATTGTATAATTTTTTTCTTTATATTTTTGGATACGATTGATGGTAAATTTATTAAATTTCATTAGACTTTTAATATAAGAATCTTCTAAAAATCCAGATCTGTCGATTACATGTTCCGGATGAAAAGCTACAAATTTTTCACCATCAAAGTATACTTGACAAAAAGTTAAATCAAAATTATAAACAACATCTTCTAATTTTAAAGAGTCATCTACAATCATTATATCAATACTTGTTTTTAATATTTCTCTACCAATACGTCCTTCGTAAATTAGATTAAAACGTATTTTTATATTATTTGCTCTTAAAAATGATTCATCATACGCTGGAGAGATATTATGGCCATAAAATGTCTGTTTAAGATTATTATGATAGTAATGTTTATTTAAAAATTCTATAATTTGCCGAGCTCCTTCTTTATGAGCGTATATATCTATGTCATTAATCTTTTCATTATGTATAGCAGAGAGAACTGAACCTCCTGCAATAATTGAACCAGTATTTTTGAGTAATTGTTTAAAACCTTTATAACTTTCAAAATCAAATCCTGATAAATAGTTACTTAAATTATGTCTTGCTTTCTGAGTCTTAGGTGATTCTGAAACACCATATTCCCATATAGCAGCGTCTTTTTGATCATCAGACATTTATATTAAACTATTTTTTTTTTTTAAATAACACAATATGTTATGTTATTTAATTTAAGAACAGTAAACAAGATTATGAATAAATAGATCTTCTTGTCTTCCAATTCTCAGCGCTCTTCCTACAACTTGATCTCTAATACTTTGAGGCATTTCATGATATAAAATAATATCCGTAGCATTTTCTAAATTTATACCGGCGCCGTTAAATCTACTATTTAAAAATACAACGCTAACTTTATTTTCTTTAAACTTTTTGATTTTTAGATCCCTTGAGGTTTTTGTTCCGGAAATTTCTACAAAGTTTATCCTATTATCATCAAATACTCTTCTTATAATAAAGAAGCTTTCGTCATACATTGAGAATATAAGAAATTTTTTATTTAGAGCTAACCCTTTAGAGACAATTTCTAGAACTTTATCCTGTTTTGATAATTTAATCTCGATTTCTTTCTCTTCATTTTTTTCATCTTTTTCGTTCTCATTTAAAGAATCATCTTTTTTGATATAAATAAGGTCTTTAACATTAATACCCGCTCTACACATTGGACATGACTTGTTTGTATCAAACCATTTCATGATACATTTACCACAGAATATATTTTGACAACATGGAATAAGAATTGGGTCTTTAATATCAGAATAACATATAGTACAATCATCTTGTAAAAGAGACTTGTATTTACTCTTTAAATCATTTATTACTTTTTCTATATCTGAAACTCTTTTTTCCCAGAATGATATTTCTGAAGATAAATAGTTTGTTCCATACAAGTCGCTACCATTTTCTTTTCTATTTTTCCACATTGTAAGAGATGTTTGGGCTGTTAATAATTTATCTTTTTGTCTCTTTTCAACAATTTCAAATAGATTTGAACTTGTTGTTGTTTCTCCTCCTAATTTTAAGATAGCTGATTTAATATCACCTGCTTCTATCATTGTTTTTGTTTCCTGATCAATATAATTAGATAAAACATTTAGTATCCTTGGATTAATACAGACATGATTTATTTCTCTTACTTGTGGCATTTTAAAGGAATGTTTAACAAAATCAACTGGATTTTTAATAACAAAATGATTGAGCATATCACCGTTAAACTTACTAAAAAAATTTCTCATAAAATGAGTAGATGTTCCTGAACAACTAAGTAGGTCTCTAAATGTTGCTGAAACAAACCATGTAAATCCAGCATTTACCCCTCTCATTGAATTGATGTGAGTAGATGCGGCTTCATCAAATATGAATCTTTTCCAGACCAGATTAGATGTATGTTCAACCAATTCATTGTAACGACCAGAACTTACTATAACAACATCCCAGTCATTAGGGTCAAATTTTTCTAAATCTTTGCGTATTGAAATTTCTTTTATTTTTAGGGTACCAGGCTTTACAAAACTAAAATACTCTTTCCATTGTTCTATGAGAGTAGATGAGCACAAAATAAGATTTGCTTTAACTCTTTGTTTTGTTGTTTTCTTTAATATTTTAAAACATGAATTAACTGTATTGATATCAGCTTTTTCGTACAACTTGGTAATATCCCATTGCATTTTATCTCTTACAATAAGAGAGACGATAGAGAAACTTTTTCCATAACCTGGTATATCGCCTAATATTCCAAAATCTGTAATATAGATGGTATTCTTATTAGGTATGATTGCTTTTATTTTTCTTATCTGTTCAAGACTTTCCATGTTATAAATAGAGACAAGTTGGTGAGGAAATAATTTTATAGATAATTCTTCGGGTTGTTCAACACGTTGATATGAATCCCATATCATTTTTTTTCTTATTATTTCAGTGTTATAATCGTCTTGGTTAATATTATCTAAAACTGAATCTTTTTCATCCTTTTCATCCATTTATACTTTTTATATTTATTTTATAATTTAAATTATAAATTATAAAGTTTATAAACTTTTATATTAAATAGATTTAGATTTGTTATTAATTTAAATATGTATTTGATATGAATTGTTAAGAAATATGGAAAAAAAGTAAGTAATAATAAGAATGTATGAAATATAACAGCAAAAAATGCTCTTAATATTCCGTCTGAATCATAAAAGAGCTTGTGTCTATAGAAAAATATATGTTTTGTAATATAACGAAGCGTATACGCCCAAAGGGCTATATAAAAAAAATAGAATAAAAAAAACTATCTATAAATGATTCTCTATTTATAATATTTCCTATAATATTTTTATAAGATAAATCAGGGTTATATATCTTTCTATTATATATCTTTCTACATATAATACATTTTATGATATCATTCTGAGATCTGAGGGTGATATCATTTTCTAAATAATTTTCAAAACATTCTTTATGTGTGATTGTTTTACACGAACAATATTCGAGTTTTATGTAGGTAGAACAATCATTTAAACAAAACATACATAAGTCAATCATTTTATTTTATATTTATATTTTAAATAATATAAACATGTCAGAAAAACCACAAGCTGGTATAGCATTATTATTAAATTTTTTTCTGGGATTATTTGGAGCCGATAAATTCTATATCGGAAGACCCGATCTTGGTATATTACAAATTGTTTTAACGATTACTTTAATTGGACTTTTTATAAATGTTCCTTGGGTATTATTGTGTACTATATCTCTATGTATAGCTATATTTTTGGGAGGAATGCCTTTCATGTATCCAGGAGTTGAGTGGGCAGAGATAACAAACAGAGATAAAATAATAGCCGTTGGTTTACTTATTTTCTTATTAATAAGTTATATGTTGAGAAAACCTATACTTGTACAGAATTATCAAGATACATCACCAACAAAACCACATTCAAAATGTTCATCTAAAGAAAATTATTCAGGCTGTTCTAGTTGTTCTGGTAACAGATTAGCACCATATGAAACATATGACGATAAGAAAAATAAGAAATATCCCTATTTATAATTCAATATAACCAAAGGGCGATATAGAGAAATAAAATATTACAATACTAAACATTTATATTATAAATATCAATTTCTCTTATCATTTTTTATTTATATAATATAAATGTTTATTTGTCCAAAATACTGTTCAATAGCTATTGTATTTTTTATAGGGATGATATATATGTCATTTGCTATTGATAAATGTGCCTTGACAAGAAATTTTATGAAATCGTTATCTGAACCCCAACTCGAAAGATACAAACTTATTATATCAGAAAGACGTAATATATACTTATCTGGATATCTATTAGGTCTATCTTTATCTGCCATAGTTATAGTAGGAATGATGGATAGTCTAAATAAGATGCAGATGATTTGTCTTACTGGTTCAATTACCTTTCTTACATCATATTTTTATTATATATTGTCTCCAAAACAGGATTTAATGGTTCTATATTTAGATAATCGATCTCAACGCTATGAATGGCAAAAGATATATAAGAAAATGCAATTTAATTATCATGTGGGGTTACTATTAGGAATTATAGCATCTATATTAATAACAATGTCTGTTAATGATAAAGCACCATCCTCGTCATCCTCGTAATCGTTATCATCCTTACAATAGAATAATCATTATAATGATTATATGTGAATAAGAATATTTTTAATATGAATAAAAATATGTATAAAAATTCAAATCCTAAACTAAAAAAATCTTTAAGTTTATCAATCTCTAAAGATAAATCATTATTAGATATTCTTGATTCTGTTCAAGAGATAAAAGAAGATGATATAAAGACAAACTATATAAACTATATTAAAAATAATAAAAAATGTAACTGTTGTTCCAAATTTATATTCACAAATATTGAGGATCATCAGACGATATGTTTTCAAAAAAAAATAAAAGATATGGAAGAACAATTAAAACTAAGAGAAGAAAAGATAAAACATGATATACATATAAGAGGGTTAGAATTATTAATAGAGAGAAATAACGAAAAATGGATAAGACTTTATAAAATAATATAATATAAAATATGGAGATAGGAAAATATAAAGATGATAAAATATTAGACTTGAAAAAAATATATAACTCTCAGATTTCTAATGAAAGATTAAAGTATAATAAAAACATAAATAGTGTAAAAAAAAACTTTTTATTATCAACATTTCAAAAGAGTTTAAAGCTAAAAGAATTACAAAAAGAATATAATTCTATTATAAGATCAATAAAGGATGATCTAAAAAGTAAAACTCAATCGATACAACAGATTCCTATAAAAAATATAAAAGATATAAAAAATAAGAAGGCGCTTTTAATCGGAATTAATTATATAAATACAAGCTATGAATTAAATGGTTGTATAAATGATGTAAACTTGATTGGAAATTATATTCAGAATAAAGGATTTTCAGAAATAACAGTTATAACAGATAAAACAGAATTAAAACCAACTCGATATAATATTATATCATCATTAGAAAACTTCCTTTCAAATGCTTCAGATAACGACTTTTTATTTTTTCACTATAGCGGACATGGTTCTACTGAATTAGATAATAATTATGATGAAAAAGATAATCAAGATGAAACAATTGTTTCTTCAGACCTATTTAATATAAAAGATGATGAACTTTCGAATATAATTAAAACTAATTTAACATCAAATGCTACTTTATTTGCCATATTTGATAGCTGCCACAGCGGTAGTATTTTAGATTTAAAATATACCTTTTCAGAAATGAGTGGAAAACTTATTATCAACGAAGAGCAAAAATATGATAATATAATTGCTATGCAATTCATCCGCTCGGCGGATATAAATCCTAATATAATAATGATAAGCGGTTGTAAAGATAATCAATATAGTTTAGAAACTTTAACAGATAAAGGAGTTGGTGGTTTAATGACATGGGCATTTAATGATGTTATAACAAAAAAACCAAATTTATCATGGAAAGAACTATACTTGAATATTAAAAAGTTACTTAAAAATATAAAAGCAGTTCAAATTCCTCAGTTATCTATGGGATCTCTTATAGAGATCAATGATAAGTCTATATTTTAAATATTTTAAATATTTCAACTTTAGTTCTTGTATAAAGAAATAAAGTATCCAAAACAATTAAAGAATATACTAAACTTTATATCACCAGTTACTATATAGGTATAAATAAATACAAAAAAGTTTCCTAAAAAACTCTGAAAGATTTCTTCTATTTTTTTTAAATTTGAGAAAGATAATAAAAACATTAAATGTAAGCTTAAACAAGAGTAAAAAATCCAAAAAGCTAAGTTATTCATATTTTATAAGTTAAATGATTTTTGCAACTTAAATCATTTTTATTTTTAGAGTCGGTAAAGATGTTCTTTTAATAATATTATATTATATGAGAAAATTTTGAATCTTCATCCTGTTCATCTTCCCATTCTTCTTTGTATTCAATCTTATTTATTTTATGTTTCTGTATATCCAAAGATAAAATATCCTTAAATTTGTTTTTGATTTCTTTATAGCTATATACAAGATCGCTCCGCTGTGGTTTTTTATTTTTAAGAGTTCTATATATAAAGTATATAGCACCTTTGAAAGATGAGTGTACAGTGATATATTGTTTTACTTTAGATCTTTTAACTAAACCAATAATAACAAGAAAAACTGTATTGATAGGCATATTTTAAATAGTTAGGATATTCTAATTGTTTAGAATATTTAGAATATTTAGAATATTTAGAATATTTAGAATATTTAAAATACTTTTCAATTTTATAAATTCTAAATTATCGAATTGAAAACAATTAGATAATTATATAATAAATGAATAAAATTTTATTTATATCCTTAACATTAATATTATTAATATTATTAATATTCTTAACATACTATCTATTTAAGACTAAAGAGAATTATGTTACTAATATTACTAATGCTACTAATATTACTAATGTTAATAATATACCGATAGATGTTGTTTATACATGGGTAGATAGTTATGATCCAGAAAGAGATTATTATAAAAATAAACTTTTATCAAAAACAGATTTTAACAGAGATAAAGAAAGATATGAACAAAGCGAAGAGCTTAAATATTCAATTAAAAGTATAGAAAAAAATTGCCCATGGGTAAGAAATATATATATAGTCGTTAAAGACGATCAAAAACCTAATTTTATAAATTTTGATACCGACCTTCTATCTCAGAGAGCATCGAGCGGTAAAAATACAAATAAAATTCCAATACAATTAATTAAACATAGCATGATAATGCCTAGTTCAAGTTTACCTACTTTTAGTTCAATTTCTATAGAATTATGTCTTCATAATATAGCTGGTTTATCTGATTATTATATCTATATGAACGATGATTTATTTATTACTAAACCGTTACTAAAAACCGATTTTATAAAAGAAGGGAAACCTTTAGTTAATATAACACCTGCAGATAAAGAATATATAAAAAAAATAAAAAATAAAGATTATATAACAAATATAAAAAATATAGATTATTACTCTTTTAATATAATGTATAATAAAACCTTATTATTAGCAAATAAGCTAACAAATCAAGATTTATATATATGCCCTTCTCATGTACCTTCTATATGTTATAAACCATGGGATAAAGAAATAGAAATGTTACTAAAAACTATCCCATTTAAGGATAGTAATTTATGGTATTATTCTGTACATGAAAAATTTAGAACTAACGATTCACTAGCCTTAAATGGATGTTTTAGACCTATCTATTATATATTCAAAGGATCTAATAAAACTGATTATTATAATTTGTCGAGTGCTGTCTATCTAAAAGATGATAATAAATGTAATAACTATACTATTTTTAATAATAAAGATATATTTTTATGTGTAAATGAAATTGAAGATAAGTGTAAATCTTTTTTTAATAATGAAATGTTAAAGAGATTTTAAAGTGGCTATAAGATATTCAACGTAACAATTTTTATAAATTTTAATAATTTAATTATTAAAATAAGAGTATGAATCTTAATTTTTCAGTCTATATTAACGTAAATGAATCAACTGACTTTATTGATGAAAGAATCCATAAAATTTACCCAAAAATGTCTCAAGAATGGATAGACTCCAATAAAGTCTTTAAATGTGAAGATTGTTCTTCTATCTTTGGGTTTTTTAATAGAAAACACCACTGTCGAGCATGTGGTCATGTTTATTGTGGGAATTGTTGCTCAAAATATATAAAAATACCGACTGATCTTATTGATATTCCTAAAGAAAAAAATGGGTGGTCAAATTATATAAAAAGTATAGTTTACAATAATAATTCAAGTCTCGTATGTAATGATTGTTACCAAAAAATATATATTCTTAACGATATTAAACATATTATTTATATATGTAATTTTCTTACTCTTCCTGAATTATATAACGCCATTCTTCTTGATAAGAAATGGTATACAGCTGCTATACATTGTCTATCCAAATTTAGAAATATTCAATATAAAAATACTCTATCAAAATCAGATTATAATATTTTATTAGCAAATATTAGATACTTCTCTGGACACAGTGTATGGACAAATATGCTATTAAAATCCTATATAACTCTTGATAAAAAAAATATAGATTATAATTTTAACGACAGGATAGATTGTTGGAATCTTATGTGCTCAAGGAAATGTAAAAATTATATCGATATTATTGATATTATTGATATCATCTATCATTATAATAAAGATAGCCTGTCATCTCTTGAGTGTAGACAAGATAGTAACAAAGATAACAATATAGAAATTGTTACCCTTATATACGATCTTATTCAACAAAATATTAAAAATAATGATTGTGATAATATCTATTATATCATAATTCCTTACTTGATAACTTCTCTAAAATTATCAAAAATAAATGGAGACAATGAAGTATTTATTTATAATATATTATCTATATTTGGAAACTATCTTACAAATATAAAAACTTTTATCTTTTTACTCTTATGTGAATATAATTATTTATTTACAAATTTTTATGATACACATAGCACATCTACTATAAATAATTCTACTATACCACGTCTTCTCAATGTTATTAATATATATCTAAATAAAAATGTAAGAGATGCTACAAAAAACTATACAAGTCTTGTTAATTGTACTATAAATTTTTTTACAAATATGTATTCTTCTTACTCATCTAAAAAATCTAATTTAAAATATGAAAATTTAAGTATTATTTATCCCTTTGATACAGACTATTTAATAACAGATATATGTGACATAAAAGAATTAAATAGTTCTTCAAAACCTTTATTACTAACGATAAAAATATCCAATATAAATACTCCTTTAGAAAAAATAGAAAAGAAAATTATCCTTAAATTTGATAAAGGTCTAAGAAAAGAAAATATTGTTTCACAGATCATTATTATACTTCAAAAAAAATTAGTAGATCAAATGAAAAGAGGACGAATAGAATCCTTTGAAGAAATACCTACTTATCGTATTATTATGTTAAGCAACGAACTTGGTATTATAGAATATCTTGATAACTGTTATACTCTAAAAAGTATAACTCAAAAAAATTACACCCTACAAAACTATATCCTCGAAAACAATAAGGATGAAAAAATTGGAAATGTTAAAGAAAGATTTGCTAAAAGTCTTGCTATTAGTTCTTGTTTTTCTTACATATTAGGTCTTGGTGATAGACATGCTGGAAATATAATGATCTCAAAAAATGGGCAAATTATACATATAGATTATGGATATATTCTTGAAAATCCTATTCATTCCTCTCTTATTACTCCTATTATACGTATATCTAACGAGATGATTGATTTTCTGGGAGGATGGAATAGTGATTATTTTATTGTTTTTAAAAATTATATAATCAAAGTATTCGATATTGTTCGACTATATTCTGATATTATAAAAAACTATTATCAAATATTAGCCCATGAAAATATTATTTCTTGGGATTCTTTTAAAGTAAAATTAGAAGAAAGATTTCTAAATGGAATAAACAATAAGGGAATTGAAATTTTATTAATTGATATTATCCAAACAAGTAGTAATGGATATGGTGGAACTTTTATAGACATATGTAATGAATATGGAAGTAAAATTAAATCTATCATCATATAAAAGAGTAGATATGGAAAATATATTCTTAAAGGATGACACAAAAAAAAGACTATTGTACCTTTTTAGTGATAAAAAATCTGACGATTGTGAATCTTTTAAAGGACATATAGAACATATATCTAAATTTATAAGTTGTATTCTTGACAGACCTCTTCTTTCTGATAGAATTCTTAATAATTATTCTTTGGCTGGTAAAGGCCAATTTGGAAATGTTCTTAAAACCGATATAACAATAGAGGAACTAAAAGAAAACTACACGGTCGTTTTAAAAGATAACATCAATTATATTGAAGATGTTAATGAGATATTTATCAATCAAGTTCGTATAAATCAGGAAATTATAAATAATAATAACCCTAATTTTCCCCTATTAATATCTTATATTTTGTGTCATCCTATGCCATCAATATCGTCAATGACATCAATGACATCTCGTATTCCAAATAAACTATGCCAAGATTCTATTATAGACATTGAAAAATATGATATAGAAGATATTGATAAACTTCTAAAAAAAAATGCAATAAAATTATATGGTATCTATGAATATATTAACGGAAAAACACTTCTAAACTATATTTCAACTCTAAAATTTTCAAGATTATCGGATACTGAAAAATGGAACTTTCTAAAAGCTATTCTTATTCAAGTATTCTCATCCTTACAATCTCTAACCAAGTCTGGAAACTATACTCATTATGATCTTCATATGGGAAATATAATGATATCGGAAGAACACCTAACTAATACATATATTCTATCAGAAGAATTAAAATTAACAGTAAATGATAGTTTTAGATCTTTTATTATCGATCAGGGATTATCGAATGTTGAATATGAAGGTGATATATTTGTCTATGAAAATAACTCTCTAAATAAACCATTCCTACATTCTTTTGATATATTCAAATTGTTATCAAAATTGTACATTGCTCTCGCAACTGACAATCACAATATTAATAGTTTTTATTGTAAGAAGCTCCGATCTATGTTAAAAATGTTATTTAATAATTATGAAAATCCAGATGATTTTGTTATGTCTTATATAGGATCTAATCCAAACGGTGATATAACATTATATTATAACTCTCTTGTGGCAAGAAAAATCCCAGAAAAAGACTTGGATATTATTTATGAAACAATTGTAAATATGTCATATAACGATTTTGTTCAAACTTTATTAATTGAAGATGAACTACTCGATATTTCAAAAGAAAAAGATATAAACTTTTCTCAACCATCTTTACTTGAACAAAAAACAGAAAGACAAAAAAGAAAACCTATACCCATAATTATCAAAGGAAGAAAATAAAAATGATTTTTTATCAAGTATTTGAATTATTATTAAACATTCAGTTAATATAATTAAAGAATAAAATGGCCGATTATACCCCATTTACTTATACGGATAAGATTATCGATCAATCAACACTCGATCAACTAAATCAGATCGTTATTAATAAGACAGAAGATTTTGATAAAGGCATTCTTGATTCTTTTATGAATAAACACAACAAAACTGTTTGCGTACCTGTCTCATTAAAAAGCGACTCGACAAAAACTGTTCAAAATGTTGCAAAGATTTTTTTTGAAAAATCTGGACTGGATGTGAATATGAATTCTAATGGCTATATTACATATATTTCTTATGACTATAATAACTCTGAGGATGTCTCTTATGATGACTTGGTTGAAAATATTTACAAAGCAAACGAAGGATTTGCTGGTGTTCATGAATGTATTATTATAACTGAAAAAGGAGATAATCTAAAGCAAGGTGATATGGAAGTGTATACCAAATATCCAAATAGCTTTCTTACTATTATTGGATACGACAAGGAGGAAACAGATGTATATGAACTACAAACAGGTACAGTTATGGTTTTTAATGGAGACACCTTTCACAAACTACAAAGTTTTTCTGGTAATGGTAGATTTAACTTTATTATTGTAACAATGTATTCTTCTCAATATGATAGTGATTGATTATGAACAATTATAGATATACATAAAATACATAAAAAATAATTATATTTGATCAAATATAATTAAATATCGCTTGCAATAACATCTTTATAATAGTTCATATCTGCTAAAGTTATATTATCAACATTAAAAGTATTATAATCAGGTAATTTAGGTAAATCAAATTCATCCCAGTTATTTAAAATAATCATTGGAACTTTATTTTCCAATAGGGTATAGAAAGTATTTCTTACAACAATAGGTATGACTTTAAGATATAACGCTTCCCAAAAACGATGGGTATCAACTCCGTTTCCAATAGGACATATACAATACTTAAATCTTGACATTCTTTCAAAATTTCCTAAGCTATCAATAGAAGGTAAGAATTCTATTTTTTTATAAAGAGAATTATAACAGTCCTTTCTTTCTTTTTTATTTGTATTTATATCAAAAGACATATACACGTTTTTATCTTTACCATTTTTTAAGTTATTAAGATATGATAATATAAAATCTTTTCCATGTTTCCATTGTGTATTTGCTATTCCAATTGGAAGAATATTTAATTTATTATAAGGATGTATCAAATTCTCAACATATAAGTTTTGGGTAAACCATCTTACCAATTTATCACAGTTTAGTATATTAATAACATTTTCATTATCTTTTATCTCTTCATCAGAGTTATGTGTCAATAAAATAAAGTTGTTTTGAAAAAAATTGATCTTTGTTCTCAAAATATCAATTCGATGGGTAAAACAAAAAACAATTCGTGGATTATTATAATTTCCATTGTTTTTTCCAATATTTATTAGATTGTATTGTTTAACTCGTTGTCTTTGTGTATTAAAAAAAGGATTGTATTTAAAGTCTTCATCAAGGCCTAAATATATATCGGCAAGATTTTGTATTTTTTCTCCAGTTATAATATCGCCCGAAGGGCTCTGGGCACAAGAGATATCTACCGATGGGTTCTGAGCTCTTCTAGCGATAGGTAAATTTAAATTTTTTTTATATTTGACATGTCCTAACACTTTATCTCTATTCATTTATTACCTATAAAAAATAATTATTTAAACTATTATTTAAATAAAAATAGAAGGAATAAAGAATAAAGAAGAATATGAGTATTAATATTAATAATATAGATATTATTATTTATAATATTAATTCAATGACAATAGATCAAAGACTGGTTCTTTTAATCTATAATTATAAAAAATGGTTGGACGATGAAGAAGTTTTTGATTATAAAGAGAAAACATTTTCACCAGTTATTGTACTGTGTATGTTTAAAAAATATTTAAATAAGAATTCTCATAAACTCTTATTATCAGAAAGTCTATTAAACTATTTTAATAATTATATTGATAAACAATCAAGATATTTTTATTTGGAAACAAAATACAAGAAAAAATGGTTGTATAAATATATTAATAAAAAAGATCCAACAAATATTTATGACTTGGAATTAAATACAATTAATCCATTAAAATACTATATAAACTATATAGATTATAAAGAAAGAAAACGTTATTTTTTTACTATAAACGACTTTAAAAAAATTGTACGTTCAAGTTTAGAAAGATGTTATAGCCACGATTTGATACCTGAACCTATCTCTATAAAAAATCCTTATACAAATAAAGAATTTACTTCAATGGAACTTGAAAATATCAATAAAAAACTCTATGATATGCCCCCGGTATGGCACATGTTTGTTGATTCTAAATTTAACATATTAACATTAAAAAAGAAGTATAATTATCATCTAATTCCTATATGTATTCCAAATTATGTAGAACAACTTAACAACCATGATATAATCGAATATCTTCAAGATCTTTTTGAGACCTATGATTTAAATTACTGTGAGGAATGTCTTTTAATAGATCATAAAGATATAGGCACAGAAAAAATAAAAAATATACTAATAGAATGGATAAGATGTAAAACTTTTCATAAAATTGTATCAAGAGAGTTTATAGTTGAACTTAAATATATTTATGGATTACTATATTGTCATCATAATAATTATGAAAATATAAATATTGAAAACAAGGAGGAAAAAGATGAAAAAGAAGAAAAGAAAGAAAAAATTGTTTTAGATCTTGATTTTACAAAGCCATTTTTTTGCACTGGATATAAAGATAAAAATGACAGAAAAATATATATAAAAAAAATAAAAGAAATGATTAAAAAACGGATACAAAAAGAGATAAAAAATAAATTAACATTAAAAGATATAAATATTTAAAAAAGAATGTCAGAAATTGAGTCTGTAATACATTGTTTATTTTTCTGTTGTTATTTTACAACAGAATGTGTAGAATCATGTATAAAAAATAATAAAGACAATAAAGACAATAAAGAGACTGATACACAAGATGATAAAGACGATAAAACAAATATACCTTATAATCTGCTATAATTTATATAAATTTATATAAATTTTTAAGATAACATCACTTGAGTAGACGCCTGATCTGCTCTTGTTATAGAAAAGACTGCATCAATCTGTAATCCAAGTTGTGGTTCATATGGTGGAAGAGTATCTATATCAAGTGTCTGAAATAGAGACCCATCTGGAAGATAAACGGAAAATCTAAGATTATCATTAGGCTTAAATTTTACAAGTTGAGACATTCCTCCACCTGATAAAGTAATATAAGTTTTTGCTGTAGGTTGTAAAAGTTGTGTTACAGGTGCAATAAATAAAGCACGATTACTATTGGGATTGTTACTATAAATAATTTGACCAGAAGCGCTATTTGGAGATGTTGAGTTAGAAAACTCAACATAAACATAAGGATAGAAAGCGATACGTGATCCTGTTCTGAGAGGAACATTTGGTAAACTAATACTTAGAAGATTTATTTTATAGCATACAGTCTGATTGATACTTACCATTGATCCATTATACATGAGAGGATTAAAGTTATCTCTATTAAACGAAACAATATTTATTATATTCATACCTATAATACTATTTGTTGATGTAGCATAATTATAAACACCATTTTCATTTGATTGAATTGTTTCGTCTAATACAAAGAAATATTTCCATGCAATACAATGATTATCAAGTGGATCAACTGGATCGTAGTAAAAATCAAAAGTTATATTACTTGTTGTTGGTACAATAGTAAATGTTATATAGGAATAAGTACTTGTTATAGAAGGAGATGTGTATATAGGATTTCCGTTATCAGATACAATAAAATAGACAGGTGTATTAAAATTTCCTATACTCTTAAGACACCAACACATATTAAATGTATCATTTAGTGGAGTAAGAGGAAGATCTAAGTCTAAACTTCCGATATAAGGTAAATTATTATCAAGAGTAATTTTATATTCTTCATTTACATTTGTTATAGAAGATATACCAGAAACTGGTGAGAAACTTGATGAATTATAACCGATAATTTGAACATTGAAATAAGTCATCTCTATACAATAAATATCATCTGGAAGAGGAGAAGGTGGGTCTGGGAAAAAATAAAAGACAAATGTTATATCTGATGTTGTAGGTGTAATTGAAAACATAAACGTTTTTAAAGAATTAAGAGGAATTTCATCTGATGTGTATATAGGATTACCATTATCTAATACCTCAAAGTATGGTAATGATGCTTCTGTTCCTGTACTTTTATCTTGTAAAACCCATTTAAAATTATAGGTTTCTCCTGGTATAAAGTAATTCGGATCTAATTCGATCGTTGATTCATAGGGAGCAATATTATCTGATATAATTTTCGCATAGTTTAGATCTTTAAAAAAAGTACAACCGCTTACTCCTGTAAAATAAAAGATATTATAACCGATACCATTATAAGAAGGAAAAGGTATATCCTGTGTTTTTGATCGATCATAACATACAGATAACTGTTTTGTTTTTCCGTTATATGCTTTAATATAATACGACCCATAAATAGGATAAAACACAAGATTCGATATTGGATCTATACTTGTATATGGAGATGGGTATATTTTGTTATATGTTTCTGGAATATTACTATAAAAATATACATATTTTCCAGTATAATAATTATCGATACTACTCGCTTCTTCTGGAAGAGTTATAATAGGACCAACTAATGGCCCAGAAAATTTATTTTGAATCGTTGGGGGAACAGTATTTTGATACGTTGTTACAGGAAGAGTCCATCTTTCAGTAGGGAGACTTTTTCTTATACTAAATGTTTGAGGGGAATCATTGATAGCATCATAAAAAAACGGGAGTGGTTCATTATAATAAGCAACTTGGTAGTCAAAATCATAATAAGATATTTTTCTATAAAAGATATTTGAATTTGACGAATTACTATAATTTACGTTAGGTGTTTCAAAAACAATATAATATCCATTATAAGCAAGTTCCCCTGACTGAATAATATTATTATTATCATCTACTGTTGGGATATAAAGATAAGTATTTTCTGTTGGAAATGTCTGGTATAGAATATAACTATCACCTGAAGTAACCGATGTAAATGGTTGATCTATCGTAGAATTTCCTGTAGTTGGATTATATGATCTAATTACTCTATCTTCACCATTTGAATTAATTATATATCCTTTGTAATAATTACTAATAAGATTATAAGGATCTGTTCCGAATGGGTTATTCATATTTGGATCAAGAAACAAAGAGAAATTTGTAGTTCCTGGCTGAAATGTTCCATTAATTGCATAAAGGTTATTTTGAGGATATAGAGTAAATTTATAATAAATTGATCCATCTGTAATTGCATCATATGATTGATTTGGTGATGTATTTTGTAATGTAGCTGAAAACGGTACTTCATAAGAAGAAGGAATAGAATATATATTTCTATTTCTATTTCCGCTATATAATTCTATATATTTACTCATTTTATATTATATTTATATATTTATATAAATAATAAATATTATATTTATATATTTATATAAATAATAAAAATGTCAATAGAAGAACATATAGAAATATATAGTAATGATAGAAATAGGTTATTATATCCAAAAGTTAGCTCATTTGAAATACCATTTGCACCAACTACACAGCTTAAAAGTCAAGCTGAAAATCCTGTGATTAATGGATGTGTTTACTATAAATTTGTTATACAACCACAACAATCTCCAGATATTTCAGTATTTCAGGCATCCTTAAGTTCATTTAGTAATAATATAGAATTTTACCTACCTCCTCAAGTAACACCTTATTATCCCTTCCTCCCTAATTTTTTTTCTGGATATATTGTTCAACTCGGAGGAAGCACCGATACTCGTATTGTGACAAGTTATGATCCAAAAAATGGTAAACTAACATTAAATAAACCATGGGATAATTATAATATTAATCCATCTTCCGCTGTAGCAGATTTATATCTTGAATTACCAACCTATAATTATATAAGCATACCCCCTCAAGATATAAATGGAAATATAAGTCCTAACACAGAAGGTTATTATAATGGTTATTATGTAATTTTTGAAACATCTTACGAGGCTTATAGTAATGAATACAATTCTAATATATTTTATAGAAGAATAACATATTATGACAATATAAGTAGACGCGCTTATTTTGACAAACCTATTCCTTTTGATTATAAAGATGAAAACGGTTTTTATCCAGAAAAAATTATGCCACAATATATTACTATACGAAATTCTCTACCCACAGAAAGATGGACAATTACAACAAATACATATATTAATACAACTCCTCCTCTTAACCCATTAATTGGACCACTTCTAGGACCGGTTATAACATTACCAGAAGGAGCAAGCACTATAGATAACTACTACAAAGATAAATATGTATATTACTATAGCAATTCTCCTTATTATCAATTAAAATTAAAAGATCAATTAAGCTTTATTATAAAACCACCTACAACATATTTTTTTTATCCAATTTATGGATCTTATTATATCAAAGCATACAATGGACAAACACGTGAACTATCAATTTCATTAGACGTAAATGATACAGCATGCAATCAAACAATAAAAGTAGGACTACCTGCATATCAAGATAAAACTTCAATTTATAACGCGTCATCAATTGAATATTACTGTGAACCTGGTTATTGTAACGTAGATAGTATAACAGAAGTGTCGCCTGGTGTTTATCGAGCAGCTTTGAAAAAAATGACAGGAGGATATTTTTTTGAACTTGACTTAGGAGGTAAACCTCCATATGTCCCAGGTCCTCCGGGAATATGGACTATAGGAAAATCATATACTATTACATGGAGACTTCGTAGACCAGTAGAAATTCCTACTTTTATATTAACAAGATTATACGGCGTATTTTTTAAAAGTTCTTACAATATCCAACTACCAATACCAGATATGTACACTTTTACGCAGACATTTGTCGTCTCAGAAAAAAATATAGGATTTGAATTTTTTATAGAATATTCAGATCCAGATATCGACCCTTATATTGAATGGGATTTTTTTGAAATAAAAGAAGAAACAATCATAAATATTTCAGAATTCTCTAATAATAGCTATAATCCTCTCGACTATACAGGAACAATGGTATCTATGAATGAGACTGTATGTTATGACCTATCATTATCTTCTCTTACGTTACCTAATGTCCCTTTAAGCACGGGGTCAAAAATATCTTTTTATCCTTATGTATATATAGAACTGTCTAATACAACAACGCCAAATCACGCTTCTGGAGAATTAATATACAGTAACAATCCAAATAGCAATAAAGCTCTATTTATTGCACCAGTTGGTCTTCTTGTAAATCCTAATACTGGAACATTTCTAAGACTATCTTCTCGTATGACACAAACAATAAAATTTAAACCTAATGACAACTTAAAATTTTCTGTCTATCTTCCAGACGGATCTTTATTTGATCCTATTTCTAACGATTTATTTCCACCATACGATCCTGATAATAAATTACAAATCGAAGCCGTATTTAAACTTGTTCGAAAAGTAAACGCAGCAAGTCATAAAATGATCATTTAGATAATACAATTACTGATCATAATTATATAATATTTATATAATTATATAATATATAAATATGTCATCTGAAAGATTCTTGGAAATATATAGTGGTAATAGAAACAGACTTCTCTATCCAGTACAATCTTATTTCGAAATACCTTTTGCCCCCTCATTACAAAATGTAAATTATAACCAATTTCAAGATCAAAATGTTAACGGATCTATATACTTTTCATATTGTCTTTCAACAAAAGACACTCCAATTGTTATAGGAACATTTAAATCGGCAAATTACGATCCCTTCAATATTGATCCATACACTAGCAAAAGAAATGCTTATTTAGATCCAAACCAAAATCCCACCGGAATATTTCTTATTAATCTACCAGGATATTTATCCCTTTCTTTCTATTCTCTTATCAAAAATTATTATAAAGGATTCATACTTGTAGATGACACTTCAGGTGAGGCAAATACTATATCATCATATGAACCTTCTACCGGATTTATTACATTTGATAAACCTTTTATAACATCTTTAATATCAGGAAATAAATATAGTATTTACCACCCTCTACCAAATCCAAATTATGTATTTATTCCATTCTTAGATGTAAATTATAATGTATCTTTAGACTATGAAACGTCATATAATGGATACTATATTGTTTTTGAAACACCTAATCCAAGTTATAGTAACTCTTCAAATTCTAATATCTTTTATAGAAAAATATCTTATTATGACACTAAATACCGCATAGCATACTTTGAAGAACCCCTACCTTTTGATTATTCTCAAATTAAAACTACACAAGATTTTACTATACGAAAAAATCTACCTATGGAAAGATGGACCCTATCTACTCCTACATATAATAATAGAATACCTCAAAACCCCCTTATAGGACCTCTAATAGGTCTTGTTATAACCCTACCAGAACAGGCAAGTACTATAGATAATTATTATAAAGGAAAATATGTATATTTTTCAGGAAATCAAGCAGAATCTTATAACCCTCCTTATCCCAATCCAGACTCTTTAGATCTCCCTATTCCTAATACTTTTTATCCTATCTATGGATTATATTATATCAAAGCTTATAACGGAACAACAAAAGAGCTTTCTATATGCCAAGACATTATTCAGACATCGTGTACTTCGATTGTCCCAAATTTTACCCCTCCTACCTATAAAGTTTTAGAATATAACTCATCAAGTTTTGATGGACAAGATGGTTTTCTCACCCCTGTAAATATAGGAGGGTATGAATATGCAGCTCATCCCACACTTATCGATATTCCCTATACAGGTGTATTATTTCTAACACCTCAGCTATATGAAACAGGAAGAAAATACAAAATAACATGGAGAATAAAATATAGAGACATGGATTCGGCTTTTTTTGAAGTTATAGGTAGCTCACAAACTTACTTATCAACCTATACGACTACAATGTCAGACACGTATAAAACATTTGAATTTACTATCATCCCAATAAAACCTATTATTTATTTTAGATTCTATATGGACATTTCAAGCCCAACACCAGATAGTTCTATTATATGGGATCTTTTCCAAATGGAAACAGTAGATACTATCAATATTTGTTCATTTTCAAAAGAAATTGCCACACCCCTTAACTACACTGGATCCATCGTTTCACAAAATCAATCAGTATGTTATGAAATATCACTACTTAATCTTACACTTCCTAATGTACCTCTTCTTACAGGATCTCGTATCGCTTTCTATCCATACGTATATGTAGAATTATCCAATGTTACAGCTCCCGTAAGAGCTGGTCCAGGAACTATTTATAGTAATAATCCTAATAGTAAAAGAGCCTTATTTATAGCGGCTGTTGGTCAAGTTGCTCAACCTGATCTTGGAACATTTTTAACACTATCATGTAGCATGAAAAAAACAGTAAAATTTAAACCAAATGATAATCTTATCTTTCGAGTCTTTCTGCCCAATGGAACATTATTTCAAACACTACTTCCTGATGTTCTTGTTCCATATGAGCCAGACTCACGTCTTCAAGTTCAAGCAACCTTTTCTATTGCAAGAGTAGCTAAAGATAGTTTTGATAAATTAGACTCGTAAAGCATACTTTTTTAATATTTCTATATCTACATATTTTAATACTTCTATATCACTCGACTCTAAATATATAGGAGGAGCAACACCGGCTTTATAAGATTCTATCCATCGATGAACACATAAACACCAACGATCTCCTGGGACTAATCCAGGAAAATCACCTCTTGGAGTGATTAAATCATTTCCTTTTGAATAAGTAAACTGTAAAAAATCCTTTGTAACACTTGCACATACTATATGTCTTCCTCCATCTTGTTTGTTATATGAACAATAATTATCTCTATGCCATCCTGTTTTTGAATTAGATTGGCATTTTTTTAATTTATTTCCAACTATATTTTTACTCATCTATTATTTATATAAATGTTTAAAAATATATAAATATTAAATATGATATCTATTATTTATATAAATGTTTAAAAATATATAAATATTAAATATGATATCTATTATTTATGGAACAAGACCAGAATTTCTAAAATTAAAAACTATTATCTCCTATTTATATGAATCTCGATACTCTCTTAAAACCAGAAGAGACGATTTAGACATCAAGGATGATTTAGAATCCCATAGGGACGACATCCTATTTAATATTATAAGAATTAATCAACATAATAATATAGATGACAACAATAATATAGATTACGAATTAGATATAGACGAAAATAATAACGATAATAATGATAATCGTCTTTCAAATATCGGTTCAAGTATATTAGTAAAACTTCCAAATTTAATTAAAAATTCTACACATATTCTAATTCAAGGAGATACAGCTTCATGTTTTTACTCTGCCCTATGTGCATATCAGATGGATAAAAAAATAATACATCTTGAAGCAGGAATGAGAACATATGATTTATTGAATCCATTTCCAGAAGAAGGTTATAGACAAATGATTACAAGATTAACTAATATACATTTATGCCCATCTGTTATTGAAAAAAATAATATTTTAAAAGAATTGATCTCTGATCGCTTTTCCAATGGAAAAGAAAACATCATACAAAATATATATATTGTAGGAAATACTATATTAGATCTCGTAAAAAGCTATAATATAAAAACTTCTAGAGAAAATAAAGTTCTTATAACTCTTCATCGAAGAGAAAACTGGAATCTTTTTAAAAATTATTTAATTGAACTAATAAAATTAGCAATAAATAAACCAACACTATCCTTCTATTTTATATTACATCCTAATCCTTCATTTAAAACAATCTGGAATGATGTCCAAAATCTAAATAATATTCCAGATAATATTTTTATAAAACCTCCAATTAGTCATAAAGAATTAATAGAACTATTATCTACCTGTAATTATGTAATAACAGACTCAGGTGGAATACAGGAAGAAGCAAATTTTTTAGGAAAACATATATATGTCTTCCGAAAACAAACAGAAAGATCTGGTATAAAAAATATTACATTATGTTCTCTTGATCACGTTTCAGAAATAAAAGATACAAAACATGATCAAGAATTTAGTTATGAATACGGAACAGGTGAAAGCACCATTCAAATCATAAATATTATAAAAAATATATGATTTAAAAATTAAACTATTTTTAAATCATGAATTCAATTGAACATCTTTCTATCTTTTTAAATAAAATAAAAAATAATGAACCATTCTCTATCATCAGACCAGCTGACGGAGAATACAATATTATGACTGGTCAACATCTCACAAACTGTGATGACTGGACATTTTCTGGTGGATCTCTTCAAGAAGATCTTTTAAATGTTAAAAATTATATAGGAACGGAAAATCTATATATCGGACTTCCATGTAAAGGATGTAGTGAACACATATATAATTATTATCTTGATACCCTAAATCTAAAAGATAATATAAAACATCTTACCTATCTTACTTATGCTAACGTATTCTGCAATAAAAACTGGAAAAATTTTATATCTTATATCAAAAATATTCCTTTCTATTACATAGGACCAGGTGAAAATACAGAAGAACTACCTATTATCGGTAATTTCTTAATAGATCCTTATTTAGTAAATAAATGGGATAATTCTAAAGATATATTTATAAGAGCTATTACAACATGGATAGGAATACTCGATAAATGCAACGAAACAAATAGAAATTTAATCTTTATGTTCTCTGCTGGGCCTATAAGTAAAGTTATAATTCCTATTTTATTTAGATTATACCCACAACACACATTTATTGACGTAGGATCTTCTCTTGATTTATTTACAAAGGGAATGTCAAATCGATATTATATTAAAGAAGATGATAACTGCTCAAATATAATATGCGACTTTATTACAGGACATAATGAAGACAATGAAGATAATTCTATAAAAGAAGAAGATTTAAAAATATTTAAAGGAGGATGGTCTTATACATTCTTAGAAATGACAGAATTATTTAAACATATTCCTCTCAATCAATCTAACACCCTTCGGACTCAGAACGCATCGAGAGAAGCTCTCTTTCCCAGCGATACAGAAAAAATATACAGAGTTCTTGAATTTGGAGGAGGAGAATCATCTTTAAGTTTGTATAATTTATTGAACAGGTTTTATAAAGTAGAGTATGATATATATGAAAATAATATAGAATTTTTAGTCAATAATCCAAAGTTAAACACTATTATGTACGATATGTCTAAAATGGAAGAAATGGATATTCATAACAAGAAATATGATTTAATATTAATTGACGGCCCGAACGGATCATCAAGATCTCTATGGTACTCTAAGATTAGAAAATGTATAAAAGATGATACCATTCTCTTAATTGACGACTTTAATCATTTCAATATTTTCCAGACAGAATTAGATAGAAATTTTAAATATAATATATTGAGCAAATCCGATATACCATTTATTCCCTATGGAGAACATTCTTGGAGAATCCTTAATAATATAAAGTTAAACGAAATTGTAGAGGAAGAGGTTATCACAGTTGTTCTAACTTTTTATCGCAGACCTCATACCATAATTGAACAGTTAGAAGCAATTAAAAGCCAAACAAGAAAACCAAAAGAAATAATTATATGGAAAAACTCTTCAGAATTTGATCTACCAAAAGAAGTAAAAGATGATACTTCTATTACTATCATAGACTCTACCAAAAATTTTGGGGTATGGTCAAGATTTAGCTGTGCCCTATTAGCAAATACTCCTTATGTATGTGTTTTTAATGACGATACTATACCTGGAAAGAAATGGCTTGAAAACTGTGTTAATACAATGAAAAAGGTTAATGGTCTATTGGGAACGATTGGTTTAATATTTAAAAAAGACAAAGGATACGAGTCAGAATATCCAAGAATGGGCTGGGAAGCTATGAATAATGAAATACAACAAGTTGACATTGTTGGTCATTCTTGGTTCTTTAAAAGAGAATGGATACACCAATTATGGTCAGCCGTTCCTAATTACAACTTCTTTTTTAAATCAGGAGAAGATATAGCTTTCTCATGGGCTCTTCAAAAAATAGGTATAAATACATATGTTCCTCCTCATCCAAGAGAAGATCAAGAAATGTTTGGAAGTATACCATCCAAAGCATGGAAATATGGGTTAGAAAATGTTTCTATCACAGCATCTGGAGCAAACTTCGATTATGCTCTCAATTACTTCTCCGATAGAGGTTTTAAAAAACTTAGAGAATTTTCTAACTTCCTTTCAGAATATGATAACTTTAAATACTATCATAACGACAAGATATTCCACGAATCTATTATAAATGGAACTTGTGAACCTTATTCTGGTAGTTATAATATTGTAAAAAAATACACTTCAATGTTTCCCCATAAAAACAGAACTTTTATAGATATAGGAGCACATATCGGGACAACTGTTATACCATTTCTAAAATTATATGATAATTGTTTAGCTTATGAACCTCAACCAGAAAATAATAAATTTCTTCATAAAAATGTCAACAATAATAATCTTTCTGATAGAGTTATAATTAGCAATTCATGTATTGGAGATAAAACATCACAAGGAGAGATGGTATATCATGAAGGAAACAATTCTGGTTGTTATTATTTTAAGGAATATAATGAATATAATGAATATAAGAATAACAATATAAATTCTATAAGATTAGATGATGATCCGAATGTGTCTTCCAGAAATGATATTGATTTTATAAAAATAGATACGGAAGGATTTGAACTAAATGTCCTAAAAGGATCTGAAGAGACTATTTTACGTAATAAACCTCTTATAGAAGTAGAAATAAACGGATTATCCGAAAAACATTATGAGATAAACTGTGATCTTATATACTCTTATCTTTATAGTTTAGGAGCTGTTTTATTTGAATCCAATATTCAAAATACTGGAACAGCTTATTTTTATTTTCCAAATGACACTTTATGTATTCAACCCAAAAATATCTTTTGTTTCTGGACAGGAAATAACCAACTAACCGAAAACAGAAAAGAATGTTTAAAAACAATAGAAAACTGTACATTAGTTACTGAAGAAAACTTGGATAAATATATACTAAAATCTAATCCTCTTCACGAAGCCTATAATTATCTATCAGAAACTCACAAGGCAGACTATTTAAGAACATATTTTATGCACTTTTATGGAGGGGGATATACAGATATAAAGAGACAAACAGGATCCTGGTCTATTTCTTTTGATAGTCTTTTAGAAAATAAAGACGTATATGCTTTAGGTTATAAAGAGATAGGACCAAATGGTGTATCGAGTATATCTGATAACTATTATAAGGCATATTGGGAAGAACTAATAGGAAATGGATGTTATATATTTAGACCAAATACCCCTTTTACTAAAAAATGGTATGAGAATATGCTATCTATTCTTGATCAAACCCTTCATTTATTAAAAGAAAATCCAGCAAGGCATCCACGAGATTGTATAGAACATTTTGGTTGGACAAGTTATCCAATAAGATGGTCTCAAATACTTGGAGATGTTTTCCATCCAATATGTCATGAATATAAGGATAAATTATTACATAGTTTACCTACCCCTCTGTTCTATGACTATTTGTAACTTATTAAAATTTTAACTATATTAATAAAAGATGTCTACTTTAGAAGAAATACAAGAAGAACTTAAAAAAATTAAACTGGAAAGAGAAAAATTGAAAATGGCCGAAGAAAGATTAAATAGGAAAGAAAAAATGCTCTATTTAGGTAAAAAGATAATAAATTTAAACAAATTTAAACCTCTATTTTTAAATGCTTTAAAGCTTGACTATGAAGTAGGATTTAATATGTTTTATAACACTGATTTGATAAACTTTGAAGTAACTAAAGGTATAAACAAATTTGTTACTATTCCTTATAACGTCGCAATAGGAATACCTCCTACGGAAGAATTTATTAAAGAACTTGAAAGACAAGATATGGACGCGTTAATAAAAAGATATAATATTCAAAAGGAAAAAATAAGCATAAAAGAATATATAACAAGAATAGAAGATTTAGTAGGAGAAGATGGTATTGGTTTTAATGTAACATATATACCATGGGAAGAACCATTTGAGTTTATTGTAAATATAACTGCTGAATATTTAGACATATTTAAGCAGATTAAAGACAGAGGTTTGAATATATTTGATGAAACAGATAAAGATGTAATTCTTGAAATAGCCAATAAAACAGAACAGGGAAGAATTTTAAGAAAAATATAAATTCTATGTCGTATTATCGTGAAATAATACTTGTCAAGTGACTCACTCCTAAATTTAGATAGTTATTGAACAAAACATGACCAAGAGTAACATTTAAACCTATAGCGAATCTCGCGTGCGAGCTTTCCCTTTGGGAAAGAAGCGTATACGCCCAACGAACGAAGGGAGTCCCTTTCAGAACGACGTGCCGTCAAGGGCTATATAAAAAGATTAATTTAATTTATTATTATAATAATATAATAATAAATTATTTCATTTTATTATAAAATGATCAATATACCCATTGTTATTATCTTCATTTTTGTTATACTTTTTATACTTTTAATATCGGTGATAACATTAAATACACAAACCTTAACAAAACGTATTAAAGACCTTTCATATAAGGGTTCAAAAAATAATAAGAAAAATAAGAATATTACAATTGTAACAATGGAAACACGTTCTTTTGGAGCGTTGCACTATCACAATAAAAATCTGGAAGAGTATTGTTTAAAGCATGGATATCGATATATCTTTTTAGACCATTACGAAAATAAATTAAAATTACCAATCTATTGGAAAAAAATACAGCTAGTACAAGAGATATTATTAACATTACCCTCTGATGAATATGTTATGTGGATGGATAGTGATACAATGATATGTCACAATGAAATATCCCTTAATGTATTAATAGAAGATAATGAAAAAAGTATTTTTATTGGAAATGATTTTCCTCATATCACTAACACATATAATGCAGGTGTTTTCATCATTAAAAATAACGAAACAGGAAAAAGATTTATTGACGATTGTATCAACATGTATCTTTCAAAACAAGAATGTCGATATGAAAATGGTGAATTTACTCTTGGAAAAGAATGGGCTGGTTCTTGTTACGAACAAGGAATTATGAACAAACTTTTAAAATCCGAATACAAGAATGATGTACAACTTATTGCAAATCATTTTTTACTTAATACAAATATACCTATTACGTCAACTTTTATCTTACATTTATTTGATGGAAATCAAAGTACACCATCCGTTAGAAATACATTTCTCACTGAACAGTTTAAACGTATTTATAATAAATATGAAATTCTCCCGTCTCGTATTGACCAACTTTTTTATCGTATTCATTCGTTATATCTCTATATCAAAAAGAAATAAAATGAATTGAGTGTTTGTAATATTATCTTGCTGTTATACTTGCCAAATGACTTCTAAATTTACTCGAGTCTTCGTTTATTTCAAGTACTTCTCCAACTTTTAATATATGGATCGTTTGAGCATCGTGATTTACATTTCCATTCTCTGTCTCCCATAATTTCTTGCCTGTAATATGGGTTACATCAAAAATATTAGCACAATTTAAACTTGTTATTAATTTAGCAGCTTTCGGGTCTGTTTCAATAAATCCATGTTTATTGATAAACTCAAATTTCTGTCTGGATACATCAGTACACCCATAAATAAGTTCTCCATTCTCGTTTTTTAGTAAATGTTTTTTAAGCATATCTGCTACTCCTTTCTGACCATTAGCTAAAACGTCAGGTGTAAGATGATTTTGAAGAACATTACTTATTCTTTTTATATCACTAATATCAAAGGTTTGGTTTATATTATTTTGTGTCTTAATATGATTATCGTTATGAATCTAATTTTTATTTATAAATTTAAAACTTTTCTTAAAAAAGTCTAACACCTACACACACAAATATTTGTGTGTGTTAAAAATCAAAAACTTATAGGAATCTCTCTTTTTTTTTACAATTTTTATTGTAAAAAATATAATTTATTAAAACGTGCTTGCTTTCTCGGCAAGTTTCATCATAACATTCGTATTAATAGTCTGTAACTTCTCATTCTGCTTCTCTAGCAGTAAGATTGTCGTCTTGAATTGAGTTATTTCCGTTTTTGTTTTTTCAGATAAGCTTTTATATTCAGTTATTTCTATAATAGATCTATCAAGAGTATTTTTACAGTCAGACAGATCTATTTTTAATTTTTTATTTTGTTTTTCAAGAAGTTTATACTTATCTTTTTGTAGATCAATATAAGTATTCTTCTCTATTTTTTCTTCATTTAATTTTTTAAAAATAATATCGCATTTTATTTTATGTTGTTTATGAGATGTAATTGCTAATTGTTTTTTACAATTAATACATTCTATAGTTACTTCATTTTTTCCTTGTTGTTCTAAACATTTTTTTGTGGTCATTGTATGTCTTGTTAATGCAGATTTATTACTAAATTCTTTTGAACAGTATTGACATATATTATTGTTCATTATATATTTCTCTTTATTTATATCTGATTCTATTATGAGTTTAATTTCAGACATCATTTCTTGAATGTCTCCTTTAAACCATTCTCTACCTCTTTCTTTAATAAATTTATTAGAAAAGTGTTGTATAAGGATGTTTTCCATTTACATTATATGTTTCATAAAGTACTGTTTTTTTAGAGTATGTTAATAATCTATTTTTTATGGGTTGGTTTGTTTTACCAATTTTATAAATATCGGTATTTAAATCATGACCGTCCTGTAGGATATAAATAAGTCCTGACATTTTTTATTTATCTTTTAGTAAAATAGTATAATAATCAATTTTATAGGTATTTTTAATTCGTTTTTTAATATGAGCAAAGGTAAAGATTATTTTGGAGTTAAAATTGATTTAAATAGATTAATTATTATTAATTATAATAATTAATATGAATTCATATGGTGAATATCTATTAAAAACAAATCTTAAATTCTTTAGAGGAGAAATTGATGAGACTTATTATAATGAATCAGATCAGATAAGTGGTAATAAAGTAAATGATAATAAAGTAAATACTGATAATCTTATAAAACTAACTGAAAAATATAGGATATTTACTACAGATGGAAAAACAAGTTATAGTGATAAGATAATAAGTCAACGTAGCTATCTAATTTCTTATATGGAACAAGAAACGTTTAAAAAAATTTATCAAAAACTTTTAAATGACACAAGAATATGGAATGTATTTATCTTTAAAAAGAATGAAGAAAAGAATTTTATAGAACTAAGTTCTCTTGATAAAAATAAGAAAAGGATTGTACTTCGGATGGATTATGGTGAACCATATGTAGAATGGATACGTAATATAAAGGCACGAGAAGAATATGAATCTTGTTATGAAAATATTAAAAATATTATTAAAGATATGGTATATTGTCTTATTGTATGCAAGGAATGGAATAAAGAACTAAATAATATGATAACAGCTGATACAATTCTTTTAGAACACATGGAGAAAGTATAGAAATATAATAGGTTGGTGTTTAAAGTTAAATAATGTGTTTTTTTTATATTCCCGTATTTATATAAATATTCTTTGTATTATTAATTTTATCAAATAATTTTTTTATGTCTCTATTATGATTTAAGTTTTTATTATAATTTAAATCAATATATATTGTGTCTAAGTCTCTATAATATTTGATAAGACAATTAATAAATACTGGTAAATATTGATTGATGTATGAACAGTTAAAAACTATATGTTTTATGTCTTCTTTTTTAAAGATTGTTTTCATAAGAATATCGATGTACATTTGTGAGTATCCTATATTAAAAAAATTATAATCAATAATAAAAAGAGAGGGTAATTCTTTATCATATATTTCTAAATATATTCTATCTATTGTGTCGTGATAATCTTCTATGTTTTTGATATAAAAATAATTATATTCATTTTCTATATTAGAATATTTAGAATAATATTCTTTTACATTAGACGGAGGATCAGAGTAAAGAAATAATATATCATTATCCTCGATATTATATATTATTTCTTTAAAAGATTTATTCTCATACTCTTCTTTTCCAACGGAAAAGAGATCGGAGATCGATTCTTTAAATATTTTTATGCGGTGTTTTCGAAGTCTATATTTATTATTATAATTACATATCTTATTTAGAATTCTATCATCATTATCAAAGGGATTTATCTCTAAAGGTATTATGTCTCCATTCATAAGTTTAATATTAATATATTTCATATTTTGTTAGAGTATTTTTTATGTATTATTTATAGTATAATATAAAATCAATTTTATATTATATAGTTTATTATCGTTTAATTATATTATTCTGAATCTTCTTTATATTTTTGTTTAGTTTTACCAAAGTATTCATAGGCATGACCATTTTTTACCATTAATTTGTTTATATCATCCCCATTTTTGTCATAAAAAGTACACATTAAACGACCATATTTATCTGGTTTATAAAACAATCCAACAACTATATTATTATTTTCTTCTAATATTTTTTTTAAAGAGTCACTTGATCTTTTGGATGCTGCTATCTCTTTATCTCTGTTTGGATCATTTTTAGGTGGTCTTTTTTCAGGTGTATCAATTCCGTACATTCTTACTCTATACTTGAAAATCTTATTTGTCTCATCGTGATATAGAGCAATATCAACAGTATCACCATCTATAATACGTAATACTTTTATCTTTTTTTTTAGATTTTCGTAACTATAATAAGGGGTATTTTCATCTGTGCAATATTTATATAAATTTTCTTCTTTTACTTCTTCTTTTACTTCTTCTTTTACTTCTTCTTTTACTTCTTCTTTTACTTCTTCTTTTACTTCTTCTTTTACTTCTTCTTTTACTTCTT
>Ga0209491_10001706_pt1 | contig 41466 bp, 38 predicted proteins | sample BON02_FD_187213 | JGI IMG/M metagenome (GOLD analysis project Ga0209491, IMG submission 187213) | Freshwater microbial communities from Lake Bonney liftoff mats and glacier meltwater in Antarctica - BON-02 (SPAdes) (version 2) | ecosystem: Environmental > Aquatic > Freshwater > Ice > Glacier... | reverse complement strand
TCCGGGTGATCTGAGCACCCTGGAGGACCCTCAGGCCCTGGATTCCATCAGGGACGTTTGTGCGGCAACCAGGAGCCAATAGTCAACCTCAAGATCGCCATCCGTAAATCCGGGGTCAGTCGCGTTGAGATTCACCAAACGAATGCCAAGGGAAAAAAGGGTCAGTCATTTTTTATTGTATTCTAGATTTTCTTTCGTGTTCTGGCTAACGATTTATCTGCGTGAAGAGCGAGCCGGATTCCTCAGATTTGGTGGCAACACCAAGAGCGAGTGTCAGTGGAGGGATCAGTAGTATCAGATCAGATCAAGGGATATTTTTGAAAAACATATACGGGCGTGCGGAAGGGAGGCAATTTTGAGGGGATCAAAAAGGCAGGCAGGAAGGCAGGGCTTGGAAAAACGGGCGAGCGACGAGCGGACGGCGTCCACGATCGATGACGGGATGCTCAAATCCCTCCGCCGGGGGTGGTGCTTTGGTTCGGAGGAGTTCCGGCAGGGGCTGCTGGAGAAGTTTGATTCGTTTTCTGGGGGCGTTGGCACAAGTGACAAAAAAAATCAGGCGTCATGATGAAGCCGAGGCCGAGCGTTTGATCCGGATGGGCATGGAGTGCCTGGGGCTTGACGATCTCGGCGGCCATGGGAAGGGGAGTTCTGAGAAAATTGGGCTGGCGACATTTGTCAAAAGCCGGACTATCGTCACTGACCTTTGGATTGCCCGGAGATTACAGATGGGAGATCCCAGCAGGGTGAGTCGCTACTGCGCGGAAGCCGGGAGGATGTGCGAAAGATCAGCAGAGGGCTCGAAAAAGCAGGAAGCAAGAACTGCCCCTTTGCTCGCCGCGCTGATGCTCCAGAAAAGCATCCCGACGACTTCACCGGTATTGCCAAGACACACCCGTCAACCCTTTCGATTAAGTGAACCCCATGCCCCGTGCGAGGGCGGCATCAGTTGGGCTTTGACAGACCCCAGGGGATGGGTGGTCGACGGGACTCGAACCCGCAACTGCCAGTACCACAAACTGGAGCTCTACCATTGAGCTACGACCACCATAATGCAGAACGTGAAAATACGGTGGATGCGGACGGCGTGTCAAATCCCGAAATCCAGAATCGTCATTAGACAAAGCGGCGGTTTTGTGGAAGCATCCGCGGAGTGAGTTATCGTGTTTTTGCCCGGAAGTATCGTCCCCAGACCTTTGACCAGGTGGTGGGTCAGGATCACATCACCCGGACGCTCCAGAATGCGATTGCCAATAACCGGCTGGCACAGGCGTATCTTTTTGTGGGTCCCCGCGGCATTGGCAAGACATCCACGGCACGCATTCTCGCAAAGGCACTGAACTGCGCGAAGGGCCCGACGATTTCGCCGTGCGGCGTGTGTGATGCCTGCAAGGAGATTGCAGAAGGCAACAGCCTGGATGTCCTAGAAATTGACGGAGCGAGCAATAACTCGGTGGATCACATCCGGGAGTTACGGGAAAATGCCGCCTTCGCTCCCGCCCGCGGGCCATTTAAAATTTACCTCATTGATGAGGTCCACATGCTCAGCACCGCGGCTTTCAACGCGCTGCTGAAGACGTTGGAAGAACCTCCAGCGCATGTGAAATTTATCTTTGCGACGACGGAAGCGCAGAAAGTTCCCGCCACCATCACGAGCCGGTGCCAGCGATTTGATCTCCGGCGCATCCCCGCGGCATTGATCGCTGCGCACCTCCAGGCGATTTCAGCCAACGAGGGGATCATTCTGGAGGATGAAGCCGCGCAGTCGGTCGCCAAAGGCGCGGATGGCGGATTGCGCGACGCGGAATCGATGCTCGATCAACTTGTCGCGTTCTGCGGCGAGCGAATTGCGGCGGATGATGTGCTGACTGTCTTTGGATTTACGTCCCGTGAAACCGTGGATTCGCTCTGCACGGCACTGTTTCACATGGATGCAGCCACGGCCCTGGAGATCATCGAGAAGCAATCCGACGCGGGTAAGGACTTGTCGCGATTGATGGGGGACGTCATCGGATACATCCGGGATTTGCTGGTCCGTCAGGCAGCGCTCGATCAGGCGCACACGGAGATTCCTACCGTGGAAAAGCTCCTTGTATTGCTAGATCACTTTGCCGAGGCGGAAAGTCGATTACGCTGGGCGGTGGACAAGCGGTTGTATTTTGATGTTGCCGTAATCAAGGCCGTCCATCTACTTGACCAGACGAGTCTTTCGGATGTCATCGACACGTTGGCAGCCATCGGTGAAGGCCGTGACGTCGCACACCGGGCTCCGGCACGGGTAATCGCCGAACACCCGCGAAAGACAAAATCCGAGCCCTCGGCGCCCATCAAGTCGGTCCCGCTTCCGTCGGTTTCGCGGGTGGGCGAATCCCCGTCGGATGCGGAGCCCCCGCCTCGCAGCACGCCGATCGAGACGCTGATCCAACAGCCAAAACCTTCTGAGCCCCTGCCGCCTGCTGCGCCCGGACCCGAGGCTGCACCGGTGTCAGCGCCGACATCCTCCGTTGCTGCACCCGCAGAACAGGTCTGGCGGGAAGTGGCAGAGGTGCTTTCATCAGAATCATTCATCCGCTTCGGGTGGCTCCAACACGGGAAGTATCTTTCTTCTTCCGATAAGGAATTCCGGATCGAATTCCCGGTTTCCTTTGCGGAGAACACCCAGGACTTTTTCTGGATGGATCTCAAGAAACAGGTGGAGGAATCCCTGGGCAAAAAGCAATCGGCTAAGATTGTTTTTATCCCGGAATTTTCAGGGGCCGAGATACAAGAACCGCGAGCACGCGCATCGGCTAATGCGGAGCCGCCGCTTGACGCGCCCGCGTCGAAATCGGAAGCTGCTGCAAATCCAGTGGCATCCGCAGAGGAATTTCACAACGACCCAAAAATCCGTAAGGCAATCGACATCTTCAAAGCTCAAATCGAGGAATCAAAAATATGAATATCCAAAAAATGCTCAAACAAGCGCAGCAGATGCAGGAAAAGCTGGCTGAAGCACAATCCGGACTCGCTGAAAAAACCGTGGAAAGCACCGTGGGCGGTGGCAAAGTGACCGTCGTCGCGAATGGCGCTGGCGACGTGCTCTCCATCAAGATCGACCCGGCTGTGATAGATCCGGAAGATGCGGAAATGCTCGAAGACCTCGTCCTTGCAGGCGTGCGTCAGGCGATCGAGGATGCTAAAAAAATGGCCGCCGACGAGATGGGCAAACTGACCCAGGGAATGAACATCCCGGGCCTGCCATTCTAGGCAGCCGTCTTTTCTTTAGCATAAGCAATCCAGTCACCGTCCGGGATTTCGGGACAGCCGGTTGTTAGTGGCTCGCTGGTTTCATAGATGTCGCAAGCGATCGTCCCGCCGCTATCCGCAGTGACGTCCACGGTATGCCGCTGATACTGCGAGATCTGGGATCTATCGGGACAATAGCCTTCATACGCGTCCAGCGCCTTCAGCACCTTTTCATCGATTTCGTAGATTTCCCCGAGGATTTGGCAATCGCCACGCAGGCGGAGGCCCGGATACGCGCCGAGGGCATAAAGTGTTCCCGGAATAGTTCCGCAGGCAATAAGCCGGGCAGGCGCAAAATGGTCTTCGATGGCACGGCTCCCCCCGCGCCGCAGGGTGCCGTAGACGAAGACTCGATGCGTCACCGGGCAGAGCCGAAGCCCGAAATTTCTTTCACCCGGGCCTCCAGTGTCGCCACACGGGCTTCCAAACGATTGATCGTTTGAGCGGCATGATCCAACTGTCGGCGTTTTTCGAGGAGATTGATTTCCAGCTCACGGATGCGCTGTTGCAACCCGAGGCGAATCGCTCCCCGCACGGGTCCACGGTTCATGAAGTCAGTTTCCTCTGCCACCGATACTGCGGTGTAAAACGAAGATGATCCAAAGCGCATTTCCGTGCCCGAGCAACAGTCGAGAATCATGGTCTCCGCATTGATCTCACCGTTTTTGCGGAACTCCGCGAGCGAGCCGATGGTGGTTGGGCCGTAATACTGGTCCTCCCCCGTTTTGACAATCCAGTCCATTTTCAAGTCAGCCACCATGGGCGCCTTGGTCCACACCTCTTGGTCTGTAGAAATCATGTCCTGCGGCGCGACCTGCGCGGTATTCGCCCATTCCTGGATTTTGCTGAAAGCGACCGGACCGAAGACGTCGCCATCTTCATGTTTCCTCAGGTACCAAGTCTCTGAATTTTCTGATGGCATGCTTCGTCGGGTGGTTGTAGGAGGTCGTGGTTTATACTCATCGCATCTGCGCGCACGCGTGACAAGAACGGATGGAAAGGGATCTTTTCCGAGTCGTTCCGGGGGAATGAGGAAAAGATTTTTGTAATGCGCGTTGGATTTTCTGCGAACACGTTGTTATGTCGGCAGGAGAATGTCTGATTTTGGTCCAGCTGATGCAATCGCCCTATATAATATCGACCGGTGGAGCGGCGGTTATTTTCACGTCAACTCCAGCGGCAACGTGGTTGTTCGTCCGAACACGAAAAAGAGCGAGGAGATCGATCTCATGGAGGTGGTAGCCGAGGCGCGCAGCCGGAATCTGGCATTTCCTCTCGTAGTTCGGTTCCACGACCTCCTCCGGCACCGTGTGGAGACAATCAACAATGCCTTTGCAGATGCGATCTCCGAGTTCGGATACGGGAACGTCTACCGCGGTGTGTTCCCGATCAAAGTGAACCAGCTCCGCGAAGTCGTCGAAGAAATCGTCGACGCCGGAAAAAAATACCATTTCGGCATTGAGGCAGGCAGCAAACCGGAGCTTATGGCTGCGCTCGCGATGCATCAGGATCCAGAGAGCCTCATCATTTGCAATGGCTACAAAGACACCGAGGTGATCCGCATTGCCCTGCTGGGGCAAAAACTCGACAAGCACGTCGTCCTCGTGGTGGAAAAACTTGAGGAGCTCGAGCACATCCTGCGGGTCGCGGCAAAAATGAATGTCACTCCAAGCATCGGCCTGCGCGTGCGCCTGCTCTCCAAGGGATCGGGGAAGTGGGCCACCAGCGGCGGGGAGAATGCGAAGTTCGGGTTATCGACGGCTGATCTGGTGGCTGCCAGCGATGTGCTGCACGCAGCGGGACTCGCGGATGCGTTGGAACTCGTGCACTTTCACGTCGGGTCGCAAGTTCCGGACATTGGCACTATCAAACGTGCGACACGCGAAGCGGCGCGGTTTTATTCTAAACTCAAAAAGATGGGCCATCAGCTGGGCTATATCGATGTCGGCGGTGGACTCGGTGTGGATTACGATGGGTCACGGACCACCTTCGACAGCTCGATGAATTACTCGCTGGCGGAGTACGCGCGCGACATCGTTTATAACATCAAGGAAATCTGCGATGCGGAAGCCGTGCCGCATCCGGTCATTGTCAGCGAGAGCGGGCGTGCGATTGTCGCTCACCACTCGATCCTGATCGTCGAGTCGTTTGGATCCATCGAAAAGGCAGGCTCAAAAGGCACGGTGGTCGCAGAATCCACGGACCCGAGTTTGGTTAATGACATGGTGGAAATCCACAGTAATCTGGGCAAAAAGAACCGCCTTGAGAACATGCACGACGCGCAGGAAATCCGGGAGAGGGCGCAATCGATGTTTGATCTCGGGCTTCTTGACCTGCGGGCGAAAGCCAAGATCGAGACGCTCTATTGGAACATCGCGAGCAGTGTGGTCGGGATGTTTCAAGGCATGCGTTACGTGCCTGAGGAAGTAAAGGAAATGGAAATCGCACTGGGCGATCAATACCTGTGCAACTTCTCGGTTTTTCAGTCGCTCCTCGACCACTGGGCGCTCGGCCAATTATTTCCCGTGATGCCCATTCATCGCCTCGATGAAGCGCCGGATCGCAACGCGACGCTGGTCGATATCACTTGTGATTCCGATGGGAAAGTAAGCAAATTTATTGACCTCCAAGACGTGAAGGAAACGCTGCCACTGCACCGATACGAACCTGGCGTCCCGTATTACATCGGGTTTTTTCTCACCGGTGCATATCAGGATATCATGGGTGATATGCACAACTTATTTGGCCGCGTGAACGAGATGCACATCTTCCTCGATGAGGACGAGGACAGCGGATACTATGTCGAAGAGGTGCTGCCGGGCAGCACCGTCGGGCAGGTATTGTCGCTCACTCAGTGGGACGTGAATGAATTGGCGCGCCGGATCAAATCATTGACCGATGCAGCAATCAAATCGGACCGCCTCAAGCCGAAGGAGGGAATGAAACTCCTCGACGAATATGAGCGGGTCTTAGGAGTATATACGTATCTTAACTTTGACGATCAGACCGTTCCACAAAAATAATGACTCCATCCGACACTCCCTCGCAACGTTCTCCGCTTCATGATGTCCACGTATCCGCCGGAGCACGGATGGTGGACTTTGCTGGTTGGGAGATGCCGGTTCAATACACAGGCATCCTGGATGAGCACCGGGCGGTGCGTGAGGCGGTGGGGATATTTGACATCTCGCACATGGGCGAGTTTTTGGTTCGTGGTCCGGATGCAACGCGGTGGCTGGACGGACTGTTCACCAATCGAATTTCGAAACTTCTGCCGGGCGAGGCGCAATACACGCTGATGTTGAACCAAAAGGGCGGGGTGATTGATGACCTCATTGCTTACAGGACGGCGGAAGACGCGTATTTGTTAATCGTGAATGCATCGAAAATCGATGAAGACGCGGCATGGATGAAAAGTCACTTGGCAGGGGATGTGGAATTCGAAGATAAGAGCAAATCGTTTGCAGCAGTCGCCGTGCAAGGACCTGACGCCCCCGCGCTCTGTAAGCAGGTGTTTGGGTTCGATCTTCCTGTCGAACGCAATCGCGTGACTGCCTCGCGCTGGAATGACACAGATGTCTGGCTGGTCACTACGGGATACACCGGCGAACTGGGTTTTGAATGTGTGATTTCTGCAACGCATGCGGCTGCCGCCTGGGATGCGTGTGTCTCCGCCGGGGCAAAACCGTGCGGACTGGGTGCAAGGGACACGCTGCGGCTGGAAATGTGCTACCCTTTGAATGGCTCCGACCTCGCGCCGGATCGCACCCCGCTTGAAGCAGGGCTGGGATTTTTTGTTGATTTGACGAAAGAAGACTTCATCGGGAAATCAGCTCTGGATGCCCAAAAGGCGACCGGCTTGAACTCCCGCTTGATGGCGCTCGCGGTGACCGATAAGTCGCCCCCTATCCGCTCCCATTACCCTATATTCATCGATGGCGTCGCAGTCAGTGAAACATCCAGCGGGGCACTTTCTCCGAGCTTAGGGATCGGGATTGCGATGGCATACATCCCGACAACCCACGCAAAAATCGGCCAAGCCGTCGAAATCGAAGTACGCGGCAAAAAATATCCTGCCGTGATCAAAAAGAAGCCGCTTTATTCCCGCGCAGCGTAACGCTATACGACTCTACCAATGAATGTTCCTGAAGATCTGAAATATGCCGACTCCCATGAATGGATCCGTGTCGAAGGCGACACCGCAACCGTAGGGATCACTGATCACGCGCAAGCGGAGCTCACAGATATTGTTTTCGTCGAGCCTCCCAAACCGGGAACCCTCGCTGAAGCTGCGAAAACCATTGCCGTGGTTGAGTCCGTGAAAGCAGCCAGTGACATTTATTCACCGGTTTCTGGTGAAGTTATTGAGGCCAATGCGGCGCTGGACGCCGATCCGGCCCTCCTCAATACCGATCCCTTCGGCGATGGGTGGATTTTCAAAATTCGCCTTTCGGATGCCGCCGAATTGGATGCGCTCAAGACTCCTGAATCATACCGCGAGCAAATTTCATAAATGACATCATCTTTTGACTACGGGCGATTTTCTCGCCGGCACATTGGCACCAGTCCTGAGGAAATTCAGGAAATGCTGGGTGTCGTTTCCGCCACGGACCTGGATGCCTTAATGGCAGACACAGTGCCGGAGGCCATTCGCTTCCATCGCTCGTTAAACCTCCCCGCCGCACACAGCGAAGAGGGTGCGCTGGCTGCGCTCAGGGAAATCATTGAGCCGAACCAGGTATTTCAGTCCTGCATCGGTATGGGCTACAGCGGAACGATCACGCCCGCCGTGATTCGCCGGAACATTCTTGAGAATCCGGGCTGGTACACGGCCTACACACCCTACCAGGCAGAAATTGCACAGGGACGTCTGGAAGCATTGTTGAATTTTCAAACCATGGTCTGCGACCTCACAGGCATGGAGATTTCCAACGCCTCGTTGCTCGATGAATCCACCGCAGCAGCGGAAGCCATGGCGATGTGCCAAGGGATCAAATCGGGAGACGTCTTTGTGGCCGCTTCGGACTGTCATCCGCAGACTATCGCGCTCTTGCAAACGCGCGCTGAGCCGTTGGGTGTCGAGATTCGCGTTTGCGATCCGGACAACCTGGACCTGACAGGAGATGTTTTTGCCGTGCTGCTGCAGTACCCTGGCACCGCTGGCGTGATCCGGCCGCTCAAGCCGGCAGTGGAGGCAATCCACGCCGCTGGAGCACTTGCTGTAGTCGCAGTGGATTTGCTCGCACTGACGCTTATTCAACCGCCCGGAGAATGTGGGGCTGATGTAGTCGTCGGAACCTCCCAGCGATTTGGAGTACCATTCGGCTACGGTGGGCCGCACGCGGCGTTTCTTGCAACGCGCGATTCCCACAAACGCCGCATGCCGGGCCGCATCATTGGTGTTTCCAAGGATGCCGAAGGAAAACCGGCGCTGCGCCTGACGTTGCAAACCCGCGAACAACACATCCGCCGGGACAAGGCCACGAGCAATATCTGCACTGCGCAGGTGCTTCTTGCGGTCATGGCGTCGATGTATGCCATTTATCACGGACCGGAAGGCCTTCGTGATATCGCGACCCGCGTGCATCGCAAAGCCGTGGTATTGGCTGACGGGATTCGTCAATTGGGTTACGATGTTCCGAACACACCATTTTTCGATACGATTTGTGTTCCTCTGGGCAATGTGAATTCCCTTGATATTCTCCGCTTGGCCGAAAGCTTCCGGATTAATCTCCGGGCGCTCGACGACCACACGGTCACTATCGCGCTGGACGAAACGACTGGCGATCTGGATGACTTTTTAAAGATTTTCAATTCAGGAAATGCCGTTGCCGTCGTTCCGGGATGTCCTACCCGCACGATACCCGAAACACTTGTGCGCTCAGGACAAATCCTGACTCATCCCGTCTTTCGGAGCTATCACACGGAGACGGAACTGATGCGCTACATCTGTCGCCTTGAGTCACGGGACCTGTCTCTCACGACATCAATGATCCCGCTGGGCTCATGCACGATGAAATTGAACGCAGCATCCGAGATGTTTCCTGTGACATGGGAGAAGATCGCCGGGCTGCATCCGTTTGTCCCCGTGAGTCAAGCCGAGGGCTATCAACGCATGTTTGCTCAGTTGGAATCTTGGCTGGCAGAAATCACCGGTTTTTCAGCGGTTTCGCTTCAGCCCAATGCCGGCTCTCAGGGCGAATTCGCAGGCCTTCTAGTCATTCGTGCCTACCATCGCGCACGGGGAGATCTGGATCGCACGATCTGCCTCATCCCGACCTCAGCCCACGGCACAAATCCTGCCAGCGCAGTCATGGCCGGGATGCAAGTGCTCCCTGTCGGCTGCGATGAAGATGGCAACATCGATATCGCCGACCTCCAAAAGAAAATCGACAGCCATAGGGATAAGTTAGCTGCATTAATGGTGACCTATCCATCGACCCACGGTGTTTTCGAGTCGGGAATTGTTGATATCTGCGAACGGGTTCACGCTGCCGGCGGACAAGTCTATATGGATGGCGCCAACATGAATGCGCAGGTTGGCCTTTGTCGGCCGGGGGACTTTGGTGCCGATGTTTGTCACCTCAACCTGCACAAGACATTTTGTATCCCGCATGGCGGAGGCGGGCCGGGCGTTGGCCCCATCGGCGTTGCGTCGCACCTGGTATCGTTTTTGCCAGGACATTCGGTAATTCCGACTGGCGGGGATAACGCAATCGGAGAGGTCTCCCAAGCCCCTTGGGGCAGCGCAAGCATTACGGTGATCTCATGGATGTATATTGCAATGATGGGTCCTGATGGACTTCTCGACGCAACCAGGGTCGCAATCCTCAGTGCCAACTACATTGCGGCACGCCTCGAACCGTACTATACGGTGCTCTACAAAGGAACCAGCGGCCGCGTCGCGCACGAGTGTATTTTGGACGTTCGGGATTGGAAAACCAGGGCCGGAATTGAAGTCGAGGATATTGCCAAGCGATTGATGGATTACGGATTCCATGCGCCCACAATGAGCTGGCCCGTCGCTGGCACGCTCATGATTGAACCCACGGAAAGTGAGTCGAAAGCCGAATTAGATCGGTTCTGTGATGCCATGATCTCCATCCACGGTGAACTCCGGTCAATCGAAACGGGAGAGTCGGATAAAGAAAATAATCTGCTCGTCAATGCACCGCACACGGCGGCATCTGTGACTGCGGACACCTGGGACCGTCCCTATACTCGTCAGCAGGCTGCATTCCCGGCACCGTGGCTGCACGAGCATAAGTTTTGGCCAGCCGTCGCCCGCATCGACAACGTCTTCGGCGACCGCAATGTATTTTGCACCTGTCCGTCGATGGAAGAATTCGAGCCCGCAACGGTGTAAGGCAAAGCGCTGCCGAACAACGCGAAGTTCAAGCGCTCCCGTGCAAATCAGATTGTTTTTCGCGGTATTAGCGGAATGACACCACGAAAAACGGGGTTCTTCGCTGTTTCCAGCAGGGTTGCTGCCTCATTCCGAGGAGGTAGCGTGAGTCATACGCGAGGTCTAACTTCTCAAGGAGCGCAATTTTCCGGAAAGACGAAGAGAAAGCACCAACGGCAGGTCCTATACCAAGCCAAGGCAACGCCGTGGGAACTAGTCAGATACAACCGACATTCCTGAGCCGGAGCGACGCGGAGATAGCCTGCCGGGTAGCAGTCCTGCCGGGATGAGCACCGCGAAGCAACGGGCGACCCAATCCGGAATCACCCCAAATCCTCCTTAAATTAGTGCCATTCGTTGCTGATCCCTTTTGCCCTGACCCAATGGCACTGTTTTAAGCCGAATGACTCAAGCGCTCCATGCCACGCCGAGTTTTTCCGCGACCTGCGCTAGTCGTTTGTCGAGCGTCCAGAGCTTCACGTTGCTGATCTTGGCAGAGGCCAGGATCAGCACGTCATTCCACTGCAAGCCGCGGCCCCAAAGATTCCTGCGCTCAAGCAGGGTCAACGCCTCCAATGGCTCAGCCTCCTCCACTTTCGGCAAACTCTGCATGAACTCCATCATCATCGGTCGTTTGCTCAGCGAGCCCACGAACAACTCGCCGATCACGCACGAGTGAGTCGCGATGAAATCCTCACGCAACAGTTCCTGCATCGCCGGGTTGGTCGCCCGCAGGAAGGCCACCCAAAGATTCGTATCGATCAGAACGCGGGGCGGTCCTGCTTTCATTCTTTCGCGACTTTCATGGACTGGATTTTGGCAGACGGCTTTCCGGCAAAAGTCACAGGAACTCTGTTGGACCTTTCCCCTCTCGGAGTCAGCTCAATATCGGGCATCGAACCGCCCATTTCTGCCAGTCTTCTGCCCGCTTCCCTCCTGATGTATTCCTTCAAGACGAAGTTCAACAACTCGGATTTGTTCTCGATTCCAGTCCATTTGGATGCGGTCGCCAACAAGTCGTCTTCCAGTGCCACGGTTGTTCTCATGCACGAATAACAGCATCACTTGATGCCATTTGCAATGTCATTTTTCCAAACTTACCAAGCTGAAAGGTAAATGGGTCAAAAGGTAGCAGCGTACATTTTCTTTCATGGCGAGTGAGAATTTTGATTTGATCCGAACAGGAATCGGATCTGCCCAATCGTTCCAATGTGTAAGAAAATGCCCACCGGTACCTTTTCCTAGATTATTCTGATGCGGCCCTGATCTGAGCCTTCAATTTCATCGCGAGGCATTTGCGCGGGCTAGTCCGTGGTGGAACGAGCAGGCGCATCAGGTGCGCCGGTGGCATAGGCAGCGGCCTTTACCGAGGCGGCTTCAGAGGCAAGGTTTGCAGCGGCCCACCGCATGCGGCAGTCAAGGAGGTAGGCTTGCGGGGCGCGTCCGATTTGTTCGGTGAATCGCCGACGAAAGTGCGGATAGGAGACACCCATCTGCCGCGCCTCGGTGACAAAATCATAACCATCCAGCGGAGCGGTGTCGATGCGTTCGCCGAGTTCTTCGACATCGTGGCGCGGGGGCGGTTGCAATCCTGCTCCCGAGGTGGCCGTGTAAAAGAGCTGCTCGAGATACTGGGCGGGGTTCTCCGGCACACCCCAAGGTGACACGCTCGCCGGCACGAGGCCGCCCTCGACCATGCGACGCGCCCGCCAGCCTCCGGCGAGCACCCAAAGCTGATGCCACCCGTGTCCGTCCACGTTGCCATAAATAAACCGCGGCCCGCCATACGTCCAATAAGCCAGCGGCCCCTCAAGCTCCGCGGGCGGGTGGTTTGCCACCTGAAACCGAATGCGCCCGCGCCAAAGCAGATTGAGCGCGATGGTTTTGCTGAACTAGCGATCAATCTCCGCCCGGCAGAGGGGCATCTCGGCCGCGCCGATGAATCGCAGATCGTCATAATAAGAGATGCTCAAAACAGACCGATACTAACGCTTGTCCGCCACCTATTCAATCCTTGTGTTCGATTGCGTCCTCGTCTTATGAAAAAATAAGCCGTCCCGGACGTGCTCAAATCGGCCTCATGAATCCGCAAACCGACCTCGCGATCTGACATGCATCTCAGCCCGGAATCACCCAAACTACTTTTCATGATTACCAAAGTTCTTATCATCGGTGCCGGAGCCATTGCTCACCTACACGCGAAGGCCGCGTTGAAACTGAACCCGGTTCCAAAGATCGCCGCAGCGAATCCGAACGCCGCGAGCCGCGATAGTTTCTTCACTGCCTTCCCCGGCTCGCTCATGTTTGAGTCCGCCGAAACCATGCTGGCCGAGCCGAGCGGGGGGACAGAAGTCGTGATTGTGGCGACGCCGCCCTTCCTGCATTGCGAGCATGGGTTGGCGGGTCTGCGCTCGGGGAGGCATGTGTTGGTGGAAAAACCGACGGCGCTAAATCCCGCAGAAGCCGAGGCCTTGGCGAGCGAGGCACGTGCGCTTGGGCTGGAGTTGGCGTGTTGCAGTTCGCGGTTTTCGGCGCGTCCGATCACGGCGGAGATTCGTCGTCGTTTGGGAACCGGGGAGCTCGGCAAAGGCTTGCGGGTGCTGTGGCAAGTACGGGTGAACGGAGACATCAACGGTCTCAGCTACCAGCCGCAGTCGCGATGGTTTCTGGATCGCAGCAAAGCGGGCGGCGGGACTTTATTCGACTGGGGATGCTACGATCTCGCGGTGTGGTCTGAGATTTTCCATCCTGTGGGGATCACTGTGGACGCGGCATGGACGGGCCATCCGCGACGGGGAGAGGACATTCCAGAAGGTGTTATTTTCGATGTCGAGCATCAAGTGGCAGCGCAGTTGCGGCTGCACCTCGGCGATGGAACCGAGGTGCCCGTGTCCTATGAGCGGGCGAGCGTTTGCCATGGCATCGGATCCACTCTCACCCAGATCGAGGGCGACCGCGGTGCGCTGAATTGGGATTGGCTTGGTTGGGATGACTACAAGATCCGGATGCGCCATGCGAGCGGGCCCGGTGAGGCGTTGGTGGATGAAGTCACCGGGCCAGACGACGAGGGCCTCGATTGCCACGACCGTCCATTGCACGCTCTTGCGGAAAAACTCGCCGGACGCGAAAGTTGCGGGATCGACGGGGATCGGGCGGTTTTCCACCTTCGGGTGCTGGATGCCATCTACGAAGTGGCTCGAACCGGGCGGGCGGTGACGGTGGCCAACGAGTTGGCACTGCCAGTTTCCCAAACGCTCCTCGGCTCGCAGATGTATCCCGCTTGGCAGGCGTATTCCAACTTACCGGGCGGCTACGAGGCGCATTTTGCAAGCGTGCTCCGCGCCCATGCGAAGGCGGGATTCGATGCCTGGGAACTTTCCCTGACGAGTGATGCCGTCGTCGCCGAATTGCTGCCGCTTTTGGCAGAGACCGGACTGAAGATCCCCTCGATTTATGTCGGCGCGAAACTTCACACGCCAGACTGGCAGGAGGGAGTCGAGCGGATTCTGGAGTCAGCCCGGCGGGCCGGTGCGGTGGGGGCAAGCGTGGTCGTCTGCAATCCGGACCCGGTGAGCTGGGAAACAAAAGAAGACAAAACCGACGACGAGTTGCGCACCCAGGTAAAGGCCTTGCAAATCGCGGGCGAAAAGTTGCACGAGCTCGGGGTGCGCTTTGCCTATCACTGGCACGACCCCGAATTCCGCTGCGGGGCTCGCGAGGTGTGGAGTATGTTGCTCAATACCGATCCTCACATTGTGGAGGTTTGTTTCGACACGCACTGGACGTATCGCGGAGCGGGCAACAGCCAAGAGGCGATGTTTGACATGCTGGAGTTTACGCTGCCGCGGATCGCCTCCTTCCACATCCGACAGTCGCAAAATGGCGTCTGGAGCGAAGCATTTGGCGAAGGTGATATTGACTATCGACGCTGGGCCGGGCGTTTGAAAAAAGCCCGATGGACGGGTCCCATCCACCTCGAACAGGCCACCGAAGCAGGAACGCCGAAGACGATCGATATCCTCGAAGCCCAAGCTCAAGGGCTCCGCTACTTGCGGGAGCTGCTGGCCTGATCCCGCAAGCTTTTCCGCTGATAGGGGGCAGATTATTTTGATGCAGCCCTGATCCCGGGCTGCAATTTGGCCGAGAGATGTTCTGTCCGATCTCGATCTTGGGCGGAAAGATTGAGTGCTTCGAGTTCACCGATGGTATCTTGGCGGATCGCGGTGTTTGTCCGTTCGGATGCGATCAAAAACCACGCGGCAGCCGCAATGCGATCCGGCGGGTCGTTGGGAACGTTTTGCCCCATCCAAAGTGCGGCCGTAGCATCTCCACCCTTGGCCGCGCGCTCGACTCAGACCATCGCCCCGGCGGGATCCGCCGCCCATCAGCTTAAACCTGATCTTCACCGAGAACCGCAGCTGGGGCGGCAAAACCAACTTCTTCTGCTCGGAGCTGAGAGCGCAGGCTGACGAAGGCTGAGTGTTGCCCGGCGCCCAGTTCGCCACGGTCACTCAACTTTCGAGTGGCTATCGAATCATTACTGCGCTGAAGAAGTATGAAAAGGAAGCACCCGCACTGCGGGGAAACTAATTGCCGTGAGCACAATCATGCGACCTCCTATTTTTCCGCGCAACGCATGACCCACGCCCGCAGGATTAACTCACCCAGCTCGCTCGCGCCCCTGATCGGCACCATGTGCCTCGCAACCGCTACCCTCGCCGCTATGTCCCGGCAGTGGAAGGTGCGGGGCTTGAAGCCGTTGACGTAGCCATTGCGCTCGACGCCACGCTGGTATGGGACGGCTCCGATGTGGGTTTCGCGTTCAAGTAACATGGCGGCGTTCATGAGGATTTCGGCGATTCCGGGGAGGGCTTTCTGAAGGCTGCCTTCGAAAAGGAGGTTGATGAGCGGATCATTGGGAATAGTTTGTGTGTGTTCGTTCATGGCTGGTGCTGTTTTGGTTTGATCACCTTCAGTATCCGGTCTGGGGCGGGCACCTACAACCCCAGTGGCCTGGGAGGAGGTCGGCGCGCCGCCGCACCTGCTTCGTAGCGGGCTTTTACAGACGAATCTTTACACTGCCATCCATTTTACCAGTTCTTTGCTCAGTTTCTTCAGATCACGGTGTCCGGCTTTCACCCTCCAAATGGGCGGCGAGACCGGGATTGATGTCTCCTTGTCTTCCTGGAATGGTGCGTTCCTTAAGCAGGATCCCTCGCTATGTTTCGACGGGGGTCGCCTCGTTCGGGGCACAGACAATTGATGGAGCGTCCATCAGGGATGGAAATTGGTTTGTGCGATGCCTGCGCTCGCCTCATAAATCTGCCGCGATGGAGCACATCCTTGTTTTGTCTATTGTCGGCATCACGCTGATATTATTTGTCACCGAGCTCATTCGCCCCGATTTGGTTGCCATCGGGGTGATGCTCGTGCTTTTTGTCACGGGCATCGTCGACGCTGAGGCCGCGTTCAGCGGATTCAGCAATCCGGCGGTGATCACCGTCATCGCGATGTTTATCCTGAGCGCAGGATTGGTAAATACCGGTGTGGCTGACTTCCTCGGACGGGGCATTCTCACGGTGTGCGGATCCAGTCCGGTTGCGGTCACCGCAGGAACCATGATCACGGTTGCGGTGATGTCAGCATTTATGAACAACATCGGCGCCGTGGCGGTGATGATGCCTGCGATGTTTGCGATCAGCCAGAAGATCAACTATCCGGTGGCGCGGCTTTTGATGCCGCTGTCGTTTGGTTCGCTGCTGGGCGGACTGCTGACGTCGATTGGAACACCTCCTAATTTGCTGATCTCGTCGGCGCTCGAGACTCACGGGTTTGACGGATTTCGGCTCTTTGACTTTGCGCCCACAGGGCTCGTCATTCTTGCGCTTGGCGTCGTTTATATGGTTTTTGTCGGGCGAAAATTGATCCCCGTTCGGGATGCCGGACGAGACCTCTCGAAAGAGTTTCAGTTGGATGAGTATCTTACTGAGTTGGTTATTCCGGTGGGATCATCCTATGCTGGAAAAAGTCTGCGGGAGCTCGACCTGCGTGCGGAATTGGGACTCAATGTGCTCCGCATGCGCCGCGAGCGGAATGGTCGGTTATTTAGCTACGTGCCGGGGCCGGACTCGCTCCTGGAGGAGGGCGACCGGATGATTGCGCAGGGGTCGCTCACGCCGCTGATCAAAGAAAAAAACACGGGCAATATCGAGATTTATGCAGAGCATAAATTCACTGATTCCGATCTTCAAGATGACGGGATGGAGTTGGCCGAGGTGGTTATTTCGCTGAACAGCGACCTGATTGGACGGAGCATCCGGAATTTTGACGCCCGACGGCTTTTGAATGTTCTCGTGCTTGCGCTCAAACGGGGAGGGCAAAACCAGATCCGCGAGTTTGCGACGATTCCGTTGGAAGCAGGCGATGTCCTGCTGGTTCAGGGCCACCAGAATGCCATTGCCACGATGGCCACGAGCTCTGACTTTTTGGTCGTTAGCCGGGTCAAACCAGAAAAGCGTAACTACCGCAAAACTCCTGTTGCGTTGGGAATCATGGCGCTCACCGTGGGACTTGCTGCCTCTGGGGTCGTCCACATTTCTATCGCTGCGATGCTGGGTGCGCTTTTGATGGCTGTGACCAGGTGTTTGCCGCTGGAAGAATTTTACCAGTCCGTCGATTGGCGCGTGATATTCCTGATCGCTGGAATGATCCCGCTCGGCGTCGCGATGGATGATGATCACACGGGGACGGCCCGGTGGCTGGCAGATGCATTTCTAAACACCACCGGAACGACCAATCCCTTGCTGGTGCTTGCGGCCTTATTTTTGTTCACGACCCTCATCACTGAAATCATGTCAAACGCAGCAGCAGCGGTGCTCTTGGCGCCCATCTCGATTGCGATTTCCAATAGCATGGGCATCGAGCCCTATCCGTTTCTCATGGCGGTTGCCATCGGTGCGTCGACGACATTCATGACACCAATTGGGCATCAGTCCAACGTGCTCATCTATGGCGTCGGGAACTATCGATTCACGGACTTCGCCCGCGCAGGAGCGCTGTTGAACGTTATCATCTTCTTCGCGATCCTCGTCGTCGTTCCCTATTTCTGGCCATTTCGGCCCTTGGTGGCGCAATGACGGCGCGAATGCACTCGTCAATTGCTAAAGATTCCTTATAGAAAGCGGGGATAGTGAATGCGGTAATCGACTCCAGGCTGAGGGTGAAAAAAACCTACAAACTATACATCGGTGGTGCTTTCCCACGGAGTGAAAGCGGGCGCGTGGAAATGGCAACCACCGCCGATGGCAAGACTCCGCTCGATAATTTCGCCAAGGCATCCCGAAAAGATTTTCGGGACGCGGTGGTAAAGGCGCGCGCAATCCAGCCGAAATGGGCGGGTGCCAGCGCTTACCTCCGCGGCCAAATTCTCTACCGGATAGCGGAGATCATGGAATCCCGCCGCACCGAACTCGAATCTGAGCTCCGCCGCAGCAAGGTCACATCCAAACCGGAGGAGGAGGTTTCAAAGGCTATTGATTTGGTCGTCCACTACGCCGGATGGACCGACAAATACACGCAGGTGTTTTCTTCGGTGAACCCGGTGGCGTCCCCGCATTTTAATTTTTCCTTTCCGGAGCCAACTGGCGTGGTGGCCGTGATTGCGCCGGACTCCCCTGCGCTCCTCGGGCTTGTCGGCGTGGTATTACCAGTCATCTTGTCCGGCAACACATGCATCGTGCTTGCATCCAGCACGGCACCGCTCGTTGCTGTGACTTGGGCGGAGATCCTTGCCACATCAGACCTTCCGGGCGGTGTGATGAATCTGCTCACCGGTGACGCTGGTGAACTGGCCCCCCATTTTGCCACGCACATGGATGTGAATGCCGTGGTGACTGGCCGGGCAAATCCCGAGCTTTCAAAAACCTTGCAGGCCGGATCAGCAGCCAATCTGAAGCGGTTCGCCGACCACTCGGCAACCCCAGCAATTTGGGCCAAATCTCCGGCCAATCCGTATTGGATCCTGGATACCGTGGAGACCAAAACCGTCTGGCATCCAGTCGGTGTCTAGCCGCTGATCAGATCCGCCATGGCGCGTGCTCTTTTAATTGTACTGGATAGCGTCGGGTGCGGTCATGCGCCGGACGCGGCAGATTACGGGGATGCCGGAGCCGACACCCTCGGTCACATCCTCGAGGCAGTGCCAGGAATCAACATTCCGAACCTTCGAACCATCGGCCTTGTGGACGCGCTTGCGATTGCTGCAGGTGAAGGAGGTCCTCCCGGAAAGACAGGCGTCGGCGCGATGACCGAACGCTCAGCAGGCAAGGACACGACCACCGGGCACTGGGAGATCGCCGGAGTCATTCTCGAAAAACCTTTTTGCACTTTTGACGCATTTCCCGCGGCGTTGCTACAAGGAATTGAGCAGGAAGCAGGCGTGCAATTTATCGGAAATTTTGCAGCCAGCGGCACGGAGATCCTGGATCGCCTGGGATGCGATCACGTCCAATCCGGACGGCCGATTTTATACACCTCGGCGGATTCAGTGATGCAGATTGCGGCACATGAGCAGGTGTTACCTGTCGAAGACCTCTACCGGATCTGCGAGATCGCACGCCGACATTGTGACGCGTGGGATATTGGGCGGGTCATTGCCCGGCCGTTTGTTGGCGATTCGAACAGCGGATTTCAGCGGACCACGAACCGTCATGATTTCTCACTCGTCCCCCCCCCCACGATCCTCAACGCCCTTACAAATGCAGGAGTTCCCGTCATTGGAATCGGAAAAATCAGCGACATCTTTGCCGGGAGCGGCGTTTCGCAATCTTACCCGACCCGGTCAAATGCCGATGGGATGCAGCGGATCTCGGAGCTATGGAGCACCGCTCACGGAGGATTGGTTTTTGCGAACTTGGTCGATTTTGACATGCTCTACGGTCACCGCCGCGACGTATCCGGCTACGCTGGAGCACTGGAGGAGTTCGATCTCTGGCTGGGCGGTTTTCTTGCTGAAATACGCTCGGACGACTTGATCATTATCACCGCAGACCATGGCAACGACCCCACTTGGCAAGGCTCGGATCACACTCGGGAGCGTGTCCCAATCCTCATGCCGGCGGGTGTTGGGCAGTCCTGCGCTCCGGGCCTGCGCGATTCGTTCGCAGATGTCGCCGCCACGCTCGGCGAGTTTTTCGAGATACCGACAGCGGTAGCAGGCCAAAGCATGCTTTAGGCTGGCCGGCGGCAGCTGGGGCGGCCCGTTTGGCGCGGTCATCGTCAAGGCCGGTAAGATCATTGGACTCGGAGGGAAGCGCGTATCACTCACTGGCACCCTGGTTTACCTTGCCGAAGGGACTGCGATTATCGATGCCTGCAGCCGAATCAACTCGAAGGCCTTGCTCGGCTCCGGTTGTCATGGAGGAAACCTGAAGATGATTTCTCGTCCAGTGGGCTCGCCCGATCCGGTGCCGGAGCATGGGCAGATGTTCAAAAGCTGCGACCTCTGCGTCAACGGCGGGCCGTGCGCAATGCGTGTGAGTGCGATTTATTGGACACGTCTTGACCGGTGCGCTGAAAACCTGTGAGACCTGAAAAACAAAGAGGATCGCCATCTGTATTGATTGACCACAGTCGGAAGGTCTCTTGGATTTATCCGCAGCGACATCATTCCGCCCGCTCAATCAGGGAGCAACGAGTGGACGATCATCTTGAATTTTCGAACAAAAGAAGAGGTTGATCTCTGGCAGAATTCGCTGGATAGAGCAGCCTTTTGGCCCCGTCCCGCATCGCCCGGACGATTCCCTCGGTGGCGGCATGTCGTGGGCCTGACGTTTCGCGCGGTGGTGCTCTTTTAGCCACTGCATCAACATCTAGTGCCGACCATCGATCCGGCCCGCAACATCCTGAATAGTCCGCAATCCTTTCGATGTAAAAAACATTTGTCCGACCCGGTTCCGCCAGATAGTATTCCCGAACGGTTTTTCAACCTGAATCCTTTTGTAATGTCCGACGAATCCGCTCTACCTATATCCGAAACCGCCTCGAAAAAATCCGAGTATAATGCCGACGATCTAAGCTCCCTCAAGGGCCTTGAAGCTGTCCGAAAAAAGCCGGGCATGTATATTGGCGGCACGGACGAGCGTGCGTTGCACCACTGTGTGTCCGAAGTGCTCGATAACTCAGTCGATGAGTTTCTTGCGGGGCATTGCACGCACATCGACGTGACGATTCATCCAGAGGGTTCGATCTCCATCAAGGACAATGGTCGCGGCATTCCGGTGGATATTAATAAAGAGGAAGGTATTCCGGGCGTTGAGCTCGTGCTGACCCGCCTGCATTCGGGCGGTAAATACGGTCAGGGGAACTACGAATACTCGGGCGGCACCCACGGCGTCGGCGCGAAGTGCGTGAACGCCGTATCCGAATGGTTTAAGGTCGAAGTGACGCGGGACGGAAAGATCCACGCGATGCAGTTCGAGCGTGGCGTCACGACGAAGCAACTGCATGTCGTCGCCGAGGTAAAATCCAAAAAACAAACCGGCACGCTCATCACATTTTTTCCAGATACGGAAATTTTCCTTGAGACGATCGAGTTCAGGGCGGAACGCATCCTGACCCGACTCAACGACCTGGCGTATATCAATGCGCCGCTGAGCTTCACGTTTCTCGATGAACGCGTCGAAGGGGCCCGCCCGGTCCGAGTGCAACACCCGCGCGGTATCGAAGATTTTGTCGCCCGGCTTGCAGAAAACAAAACTCTGGTCCATCCCAAACCGATCATGATCAAAGGCACCCGCGACCGCGTGATCGTGGAAATTGGTCTCCATTACACGGATACCTACAACGAGCAGTTGCTGTGTTATACCAATGCAGTCCCCAATCCGGACGGTGGGACCCACTCGACCGGATTTCGCGGATCACTGACGCGGGCGATTAATCAATACGCCAAAAACAACAGCCTCATCAAAGATAAGGACGCAGCCATTACCGGCAATGACGTCTTGGAAGGCCTTGCCGCGATCGTCAGCGTCAAGCATCCGGATCCCCGATTTGAGTCCCAGACGAAGGTCAAGCTCATCAGCCCGGAAGTCGAAAGCATCGTAGGTTCCGTAAGTTACGAGGGGCTGATGCTGCATTTCGACCAAAACCCCGGAGTCGGCAAAAAGATTATCGATAAATGCCTCATGGCAGCCCGCGCCCGCGAAGCCGCACGCAAGGCTCGCGAAACGGTGCGTAAGGGAGCGCTGACTGGCGGCGGTCTGCCAGGTAAGCTGGCCGATTGCTCCGAGCGTGACCCAAACCTCACCGAACTTTACGTGGTTGAGGGAGACTCTGCCGGTGGATCAGCGAAGCAGGGGCGCGACCGGCGCTATCAGGCGATCCTCCCCATTAAGGGAAAGATCATCAACGTCGAAAAGGCGCGCTTGGACAAAGTATTGCAAAATACCGAGGTCCAGACGCTCATCACAGCCATCGGCACGGGGATCGGCGCCGGCGGAACCACCGAGCGTGATCAAGAAGGTGCATTTAATATCGAAAAACTTCGCTACGGCCGCATCATCATCATGACAGACGCCGACGTGGATGGATCGCACATTCGCACGCTACTGCTCACGTTTTTCTATCGGCAAATGCCGGAACTTGTGCGGCAAGGGAAGATATTTATCGCCCAACCTCCGCTGTATTTGATCAAGCGGAAGAAGCGCGAGGAATATATCGACGACGACGCCCAGCTGAACAAGATCCTCATCTCGCTCGGTGCCGAAGAGGTAAAGCTCAAGAATCTCTCCGATGGCAAAGTGTTTAGCGCCGCTCAGCTCAAAGACATGCTCGATTTGTTGGAGCGCCTCGCGAAATTCAGCGATGTGATCCGGCGCCACGGCGGAGATTTCGAGACATTTTTGAGCAAGCGCGATCCGAAGACCGGCGTGCTTCCCACGTTCTTGCTCAAAGTCCGCGAGGGAAACACCGAATGGGCGGCTTATTTCCCTGGCGAAGCCGAAGTCCGTGCCTTCCATGAAGAAAACCGCGACCTTGAGATCTACGATGACCCCGCGCCAGAAACCCATGGCGAAGCAGAGGACTTGACGTTGGAGCCAACTCCAACCGCCAAACCAAAAAAACCGGATGCCACGGTGCTACGCCGCCGTGCGAAACTGGTCGAACTCCACGAATCTGTGACCGTGCAACGCCTGATCGACGAACTCTCGAAGAAGGGCCTGAAAATCAATCATTACGCAAGTAGCGACGTCCCGATTTTTGAGCTGATTGAAGGCGAAGGCGACAAAGCGACGACCCACCCGCTTTTTGCTATCCCGGAAATCCTGCAGCACGTGCTGGAAATCGGAAAACGCGGCCTTTCCATTCAGCGGTTTAAGGGGCTGGGGGAAATGAATCCTAAGCAGCTCTACGAGACGACCATGAATCCCGAGAAGCGGAAAATGCTTCGCGTCGAACTCAATGAGGATAACGCCGTGGAAGCCGACCGGATGTTCACGATCCTCATGGGCGACGTCGTCGAACCCCGCCGACAATTCATCGAAGACAACGCCCTCAACGCCCGCCTGGACGTCTAATCAAAACTAAACAGGATTGACTGGATTTTGAGGATTAACGGGATGTTTAAGGAGGATGGTTTGACACAAGCCGTTATAGGCTGCGCGATGCAGGTCCATAGCACGCTGGGTGCCGGGTTTCTGGAGTCTGTCTATCAGAACGCCCTGCAAATTGAATTGCGGACGGCCGGATTTACTGTGGAGGTGCAGAAGCGACTTCAAGTCCGCTATCATAGCATCGTTGTGGGGGACTTCGTAGCCGACATCATCGTCAACGACTCTCTGATTTTAGAACTCAAAGCAGCCTCCGCTCTCTCAAAAGCCGACGAGCAGCAACTCGTCAACTACCTCAAAGCGACCGGTAAAGAAACCGGGCTTCTATTCAATTTTGGAACTCCGAGTCTCGAGTTCAAACGCAAATCCAGGATCTTCCAACCTCCTGTCAATCCCCGAAATCCCGCTAATCCCGTTTAGTTCGATCACTCTCACCTAATGTATACTCAGAACGAAAAAGTCGAAAAGGTCAATGTAGCCGAGGAAATGTCGAAGTCCTTTTTGGACTACTCGATGTCCGTCATCATCTCCCGCGCATTACCTGACGCCCGCGATGGCCTCAAACCCTCACAACGCCGCATCCTCTACGCCATGAGCGAACTCGGCGTCATGCCGAATCGCAAGCACCTCAAATGTGCTAAGATCGTCGGCGAGACGATGGGAAATTATCACCCACACGGTGACCAGGCGATTTACCCGACGCTCGTCCATATGGCGCAACCATGGGCCATGCGGGAAATGCTCATCGACGGACAGGGAAACTTCGGCTCGCTCGAAGGCGATCCCCCGGCGTCGATGCGGTACACGGAAGCGCGACTGCAACATTTGGGTGCCGCTCTGATGACCGACATGGATCGTGGAACGGTGGATTTTGTTCCGAACTACGACGAGACCCGTGATGAGCCCACCGTATTCCCAGCGGCATTCCCGAACCTGCTTGTCAACGGCGGCACCGGCATCGCCGTCGGCATGGCGACGAATATTCCCCCTCACAATCTCGGCGAATGTATTGATGGCATTTGCGCGCAGATCGAGGATCCGGATATTACGATTGAGGGTCTCATGGAATATGTGAAAGGCCCTGATTTCCCGACTGGTTGTTTGCTTCAGGGCATGGCCGGCATCAAGCAATATTTCCTTACTGGGCGCGGGTCGGTGCGCGTGCGGGGTCGCGTCGGCATTACCGAGGTAAAAGGCGGGCGTGAACAAATCATCATTTCCGAGATCCCGTATAACGTAAACCGGGCAGAGTTAGTTAAACGGATCGCTGACCTCACCAACGACAAGGTGATTCAGGGCATCAGCGATGTTCGTGACGAAAGCGCCGAGGATACGCGCGTGGTGATCGACCTCAAGCGGGATGGCATTCCCAAGGTCATCATCAACAACCTCTACAAACACACGGCGCTGGAGTCCTCATTCAGCGTTAACATGCTGGCCATCGATCACGGGCGCCCCAAGCTCCTGTCGCTTAAAGATGCAATCACCAGCTATATCGAGCATCGGCGCGAAGTGGTGTTGCGCCGCACGCGCTTCATGCTTAAAGAGGCCGAAAACTTGGCTGACCGCCTCGAAGGCCTGCTCATTGCCCTCGCGCACCTCGACGATTTTATTCGCCTCATCCGGGAATCCCGGGATCGTGATGACGCAAAAGGAAAGCTCTTAGCGATGGCCTGGGATCGCAAGACCGTCGAGCACATCGGCATCCTGATCCGGAGCGAGGCCCGTCTGGATGCGGCCGGGAATTACAAATTCACCGAGAAGCAGGTAGGTCATATCCTCGACCTGCGTCTCTATCAATTGACCGGCCTTGAGCGCGACAGCATCAAGGGTGAATACGATGCATTGGTTGCCACGATCAAAGACCTGCTCGACATTATCGCTCGCGAATCCCGCGTGCTCTCGATTATCACACGAGAACTCCGCGAACTTCAGGCGAAATACGCCAATCCGCGCCGGACTCAGCTTGTTCCCGATGAGGGCGAGATCAACATGGAGGACCTGATCGCGAACGAAGGTTGCATCATCACGATCACCCACAAGGGATTTATGAAACGCACTGCCGTTTCCTCTTACCGCGCCCAACGCCGTGGCGGCAAAGGGGTCATTGGTATGGGCACTCGCGATGCAGCCAGCGAGGATGACGTCGATGACTTCGTCGAGCATCTCTTCACCGCAAGCACGCATGATTACCTCATGTTTTTCACTAAGACCGGTCGGGTATATGTGGAAAAAGTATACGAAATTCCGGAGATGAGCCGCGCCTCGAAAGGCCGCTCGATCGCCAACTTTCTCCAACTGCAATCGGGAGAACAAATCGCTGCCACGCTGCGCGTGCAGGGCAAACGCTCGGGAACCGGCGCTGCTGCCAAGGACGAAACGTGGGATAAGAATCTACACATCCTCTTCGTCACGCGTGCGGGCATCGTGAAGAAGTCGAATCTCGGTGACTTTTCCAATATCCGGAAAGGCGGCATCATTGCCATTCAGATCGAAGAGGGCGACGAACTCATCGACGCTAACCTCACCACGGGGCAGGACGAAATCGTGCTTGTTACCCTCAAGGGGATCAGTATCCGGTTCGGCGAGGACCAACTCCGCGATCAAGGCCGCAACACGGTCGGAGTCTGGGGCATCCGGCTTGAGAAAGGTGATAGAGTCATCGGCAGCGCCCTTGTGCGCAGCGACGCCACCCTGCTTGTGGCAGGCGAAAACGGCATCGGAAAGCGCACGCCATTCGACGAATACCGCAGCCAGACCCGTGGAGGCAAAGGGATCATCACTATGAAAACTGCCGACAAGACGGGCAAAGTGGTGGGTGCTCTCACGGTCACCGACAAGGACGAAATCATGCTCATCACCAGTGGTGGACAAATGGTCCGCACCCGCGTCTCAGAAGTCCGCGAAACTGGCAGAAATACCATGGGAGTTAAACTCATGGGATTTGCTCCGGGCGAAAAACTCCAGGCAATCGCACCAGTAGTCAGCGAAGCAGACGACGAAGAAAACGCGGTAACGGAATCCACCCCAACGGAAATCTGACACCGCGGCGGCCGAAACAAAAAGCCGCTCGGTGGATTTTCGAATTCGAGACTCGATGGAACCCACGCGGTAGCCGAGCCTAACGTAGCGGGCACAAACTCGGCTGGGTATTCACTCAGGCTTTTAGGTTGAAGTAACCGCTCGTTTGCGCCACATTTCGACACCTTCCCCATGCCCATCCCGATCGACTTTTCAGGAAAATCCGTTCTTATTACCGGAGGATCGCAGGGCATTGGCGAAGCAATGGCGCGCCGGTTTCACGCTGCCGGCGCGACCGTCATTATCAACTTCCACGGCTCCACAAATACCGCGGCAGATGCCCTGCGTTTGACGCAGGATCTTTCCCAGCGGATAGACGCCATTCCCGCCGACGTGAGCCGCCCAGAGGAGGTCGAGAAAATGATGGAAACCATCCGTGCAAAGTATGGCGGGCTGGATTTTCTCGTAAATAATGCCGCGATTCTGCGGGACCGGACCATCGCGAAAATGTCGCTCGACGAATGGCAAAGCGTTATCGACGTCAATCTCTCCGGTGTTTTTTACTGCTGCAAATTCGGACTCCCCATCATGCGGGACCACGGTGCCATCGTTAGCATCGGCAGCATCGCCGGTTTGGTAGGTTTCTTTGGACAAGCCAACTACGCCGCGGCCAAGGCCGGCGTCATGTCCCTGATGCGCGTTATCAGTCGCGAAGCCGCCCGCCACAACATTCGGGCCAATGCAATCGCTCCCGGTGTTATCGAAACATCGATGTCGGCCTTGATTCCCGATGAAGTGCGTATGGAAATGTTAAAAAATGTGCCGCTCAACCGGTTTGGTCGACCCGAAGAGATCGCAGATGCCGCCGTGTTCCTCTGCTCAGATCTCGCCAGCTACATCACCGGGCAGACCATTGAGATCAATGGGGGCTGGCGGGGATGAGAGCACTCGCGCGCGTTCTCTCAGTGGACGAAGCGGTCAAAATGATACCCGATGGAGCCACTGTGGCAGTCGGCGGCTTCATTGGTGCCCTGCATCCGGAACTGATCACCGCCGCACTGGAAAGACAATTCCTCCAGTCCGGCCAACCGCGCAACCTCACCCTGCTTTATGCGGCAGGACAGGGTGACCACGGTGAGCGTGGCCTGAACCATCTCGCGCACGAGGGATTGGTGTCATGCGTCATTGGCGGACACTGGAACCTTGCTCCCCGGCTCGGAAGGTTGGCTCTCGATAACAAAATCGATGCCTACAATTTTCCGCAGGGAGTCATTTGTGCCTTGTTCCGCGAGATCGCGGCAAAACGTCCCGGGGTCTTCACCAAAATCGGAATGAATACGTTCATCGATCCCCTGCAGCGCGGCGGACGCATGAACGCACGAACGACCCGCGAGAGGGTGACACGCGTGCGCCTCGGGGATGAGGATTGGCTATGGTATCACTCTCTACCGATCAACGTCGGGTTGATTCGCGCAACAACGGCCGACCGCGCCGGAAATCTCTCCGTTCATCGTGAAGGACTCATAGGCGACAGCCTCGCCATCGCACAAGCCGCAAGAAATCACGGCGGCATCGTTATCGCGCAGGTCGGCGAAATTGTGGATCGCATTGAGGACCCCAAGAGCGTTCGGGTTCCAGGAATTCTGGTGGATGCATTGGTTCTGGCGGATCCCGATGATCCAGCGCAGTGGCAGACGTTCAGCGAGCGCTACAACCCCGCCTTTACCCAATCCGCCCGGGCGGAGGATGCCCATAGCCTGCCTGTTGCTACCTTCTCGGAGCGCAAAGTAATTGGACGCCGAGCCCTTCAAGAGATCCCCGACGGTGCCGTGATTAATCTAGGAATCGGGATGCCGGAGGCCATTGGAGCCGCCGCTGCCGAAACCGGCGAACTCGGCCGCTTCACCTTCACTGTCGAAAGTGGTCCCATCGGCGGCATTCCCGCCAGTGGGCTCAATTTTGGATGTTCCAGCTTCCCGGAGGCCGTGGTCGATCAAGCGGCGCAGTTTGATTTCTATGATGGTGGAGGCCTCGATTTTGCAGCGCTCGGAGCCGTCCAAATCGACGGGGCAGGAAACGTCTGCGTCCATCGCACGGGTGCGCGCTTTGCGGGTGTCGGCGGATTTCTCAATATCGCTCAGACCGCCCGCAAACTCGTCTTCTGTTTTTCGTTTACCGCCGGCGGTCTTTCGATCACCGCCTCTAATGGCGCGCTCCGTATTCTCAAAGAAGGGTCGCACACCAAATTTGTTCAGCAGATCGAAGAGATCACGTTCGATGCAGCCAGTGCCCGTGCGCGCGGGCAGGAAGTTCTCTACATCACAGAACGCGCCGTCTTTCGCCTGATTCGCGAGGGTCTGGAACTCATCGAGATCGCACCGGGAGTCGATCTGGAGGCCGATATTCTGTCTCAGTTACCATTCCGTCCCCTGTACAGCCATGTTGCCACAATGCCGCTCAGTTGCTTTTCGCTGCCGTGAAATACCAAACGCCCATTCCCATTGTCGCCGCCAAGCGCTCACCCATCGGACGCTTCGGAGGCGGACTGAAATCCCTTTCCGCCGCAGCCATCGGGCATCAAGTTGTCTCCGGAGCCCTCACCGCGGAGATGATTGACGCCACGCAACTCACGATCGCCGGCCAGGTCCTTCAGGCCGGCTGCGGCATGAACCCCTCTCGGCAGCTTGCCCTGGCCAGCGGAATATCCCAGGACTCCCCCGCCTACACCATTAACATGGTCTGCGGTTCAGGTCTAAAGGCGGTAACTGCCATCGCCGACACGATCGCATTGGGTGAAATCGGGTGCGGTCTTGCGGTCGGGATGGAATCTATGACACAGGCACCGTTTTACTCTACCCAACAACGCTGGGGATCCAAGTTTGGCGACGTCACTTTGCGCGACGCCGTGCAGATGGACGGCCTCACGGATCCCACGCTCGCCATTCCCATGGGCGAAACGGCTGAGCGCATTGCGGCCCATCTGGATATTTCTCGCGACGAGCAGGATGCCTTCGCCGTCGAAAGCCAGCAGCGGACCTGCGCCGGATTCGAATCCGAGATCATTCCAGTCGTATCCCGCGACGGCACCATCAGCACAGACGAACACCCCCGGCCCGGCACAACCTGCGAAAAATTGGGTGCCCTGAAACCAGCCTTCCGCCCCGACGGAACCGTTACCGCCGGAAACTCCTCCGGAATTAACGACGGTGCCGCAGCGATCTTTCTTTGCAATGAAGCCAGCGCTGCCACTCATGGCTGGAAACCACTGGCACGCGTCGTCGGCCACAGCGTAATCGGCTGCGACCCCGGCATGATGGGGCTCGGGCCAGTCCCCGCCATTCGCCGTTTGCTCGCGGAGATCGGCTGGTCAATCGATGATGTCGATTGCTTTGAAATCAACGAAGCATTTGCCGCGCAAGCGATAGCCTGCATCCGCCTGCTGGACCTCCCCGCTTACCGGGTGAACCCGCGCGGCGGCGCTATTGCCCTTGGACATCCCATTGGCTGCAGCGGCACCCGAATCCTCGTCACGCTGCTGCACAATCTCATCAGAAATGACCAAAAATGCGGCGTCGCCGCGCTCTGCGTGGGCGGGGGCATGGGTATTGCGATAGCCGTCGAGCGCGGATAGCCGACTCGTGACTGACGGGCGAGAGAATGCCAGAAAGACCGCCCCAAGGGCTATCCTTCCAAAACCCTCGCGGCGATACGATCTGCTGCGCCGGGGTTGGAATGCTGGGCTAGATTTGATTTCCAGCGATGCCACTGACTCGCGTCGTCGGCCATCATTGCACGAATACCACCAATCAATTGATCGGTGGATTTATAGGCTCTTGCGCCCACATCAAGCCGCTCGATGAGAGCGATATTTCCCTCTTCCTGACCTGGAACCAAGTGGCTGACGACAAAGGGGCAGTGCGAGGCGAGCGCCTCCTGCACAATCGCACCGCCTGCCTTGCCGATAAACACATGATGCTCTGCCAGCAATTGCGGCATAGCATCCGTCCATCCAACCAAATGACACCGCTTTCCGTCCGCTAAACCAGATGCCTCCACCGCTTCAAAAGTCTGTCGATGTTTTCCTGCGATGACCGTTAATTCGATATCCGGCAGCGCGAGTAGTGCCCGGATTTGATCCACCGTGTGGGTCCGTCGTGTGGACGGCATGAAGAGCAGTTTCCATGGAGGCGGAGCCGGCATCTCAGACCCAGAGCATTCCGAGTATTCCCGGCCAACCGGAAAGCCCAGAGGATAAAGGATCTGGGGCGGCAATCCGCGCGAAACGAGAAGATCCGCTGTCTCCTGATCTGCGAGAAAATACCCGTCGGACCGGCACCGATACCAAGCTGAGTTGATGCCTATCGAGTCCGTAATCACCGTATAAAATGGGATCTGCAATCCCAGTCGGCTGCGCTGAAGTTTGCGATACAAATACGCGTAGAGCGGATACGTGGAAATGATTGCGTCCGGGCGAAACTCCGCAACCACGCGTTCCAACGCTTTTTGCATGGGTGCCCCTGTCCACAACATGCTCTCCATAAGGCCGGGGTGATCCAGCGCAAGGAACACCCCCTGCCAGATGCGCGGGAATTGATTGATTGCGAGCGAATACAGCCGTTGAATCGCGAGGTTTGCCTTCGGGATACTTAACGCATAAAGGTCTGCGACTTGGCACAACGTGTCGGGACGTGCATCGATAGCATCGCGGATGGCGCGGGCGGCGGAGTTATGACCTTCTCCAAAACTGGCTGTAAGAATAAGTACGCGCGTCATACCGGCTGCAATTGGCTTGGCTGGCTGGGAGTTTGCTTACGCCATCAGATCGAATCAAGCGCTTTGCGCGCAGCGACCTTACTTTCTGAATCGTCTTTCTTGCGATTGGGAAGCTCGAGACCGGTTTTGAGCTGGGCTCTTCCCTCATCGATTCGCCCGAGCGCCAGGTAGGTGCGTCCCAGCTCGACGTGGTGAATAACCCGATCCGGACCTACCGCGATGGCCTTCTCAAAACACTCCGCCGCACGCTCGAGCGAGGCATCAGGGAACTTCCCGAAAATGAGCTCTGCTACCACCCGCAGTGCTGGATTCAACGTGGCTAGTTCGTAGTTCCAACGTCCCAGAACGTGCCACGCAAAATCATTTTGTGGATTCAATTCAACCGCTGCCTCCGCTTCAGATTGGATTTTCTTAGAATATTCCAGCCGCTCGCGAGGGCTTTCAAGGAGGGCGACACGACCGTAACAAATCGCCAATGTGAGGTGCGCATCCGAGCTGGCAGGCGCCAACTCCACGGCGCGCTCGGCAAATTGCAGCGCCAATTTCCCGATGCGCACTTTTTCATCGTGCGTAGGCATCTCCGATATCATTTGGGAATATTGATTCGCGATCCGCTGCAAAATTTCCGCGTCATCCGGCCGGGAGGCGTCTGCCTGCAGGTATAGCTCAAGTGCCTCGGGGTTGCGATTCTTCGCGTCCAGGGCATCCCCGCTTTTTATCAATGCCGGAACGTCCGCCGCAATTCCCATGGACAGCGTGAGTGTGCTCCACGCTACCGCTGCGACGAGGCGCTTCATTTACTGAAGCGGTAGTGGGAAACAATCCATTCCTGCCCCCCGCGATATCCCCAGAGCTCGGCGCACGAGAGAAAAAAGACCCGCCAGTAGGCGCGCCACTTGGCGGCATCCGCCTTTCCGTAAGTGGCTTCCAGGATTGGCCGAACTTTCGCATCTTGCTCATCCATACACGCAAGCCATGCCTCGGAGGTTCGCTGATAGTGCGTGCCACTCACTTGCCAGTGGGCATCAATTTTCAGGTCATCCTGAAAATAGAGCAGTAGGTCATCCGAGGGCATGGTTCCGCCTTCGAAAAAATAGCGGGTGATCCAATCCGATGGGTCAGTTCCCTCGAAGTGGTATGCGAAGGTGCGATGAGTAAAGATGTGAACAAAGAGCTTCCCTCCAGGCCGCAGCCAGGACGCGACCTTTGCCATCAGCATCTGATAGTTCTTCATGTGCTCAAACATCTCCACGCTGACGACCCGGTCGTATGTCGCTCCGGGCTCAAACGTATTCATGTCACACGTGAGAATTTGGATGTTTGTCAATCCTCGCCGCGCCGCTTCACCCTCGATGTATGCTCGCTGCGTGGCGGAATTAGACACGCCCGTGATTCGGGAACCGGGAAATTTTTCCGCTATCCAAAGCGTTAGGCTGCCCCATCCGCACCCCAGTTCCAGCACATCCTGGCCATCTTCGAGTGCGGCACGCTCGCACGTGAGGGCGAGCATAATCTCCTCGCTCTCGGCAAATGTGGTTTCGGGTTTCGGCCAGTATCCGGAGCTGTATTTCATCCGTGGTCCGAGGACGAGTTTGAAGAACTCGGTGGGGACTTCGTAGTGCTGCTCGTTTGCTGCCGCCGTCTTGATGGCAATTGGAAGCTTCTTTAGTGAGTCCACAAATGCCTGCAGTGCGGCCTGTTGTTTTTCCACATCACCCAGATCCTCCTCCCGAAGTTTCTTTGAAAGGAGATTGCGGATCCCGATTCGGATTACCGGGTCAGGTAGGAGATTTTTGGCAAGGAGATCGTCGAGTGAAAACATGGTAAGTTCGGATCGATTTGTTATCGCGGAGATTTTGGGAACCACGGCACAAACCCACTCGTTGTGCGTTGATACTCGCGATACTCGTCGCCACGGGATTTCAGTGCATGTGCTTCGGTCGCCGGTATCCCGGTTACTTTGAACAAAAAGAAGAGCATCAGCGCCGGGCTTACCACGGCAAGCCATCCCATGGGTGATCCCATGGCAAAAACAAAATACCCGACCCAAATCAACCATTCAAAAAAGTAGTTCGGATGGCGCGAATACCGCCAAAGCCCGACCTTACAGGTCCGGCCTTTATTGCCGGGATCAGCGCGGAATTTTGCCAACTGCGCATCTGCCATTGCCTCGCCCAGCATAGCAACAAGCCAGATTGCCACACCTGACCACTCCCACACTCCGAGGCCAGGCGCCGGGTTCATCGATGCGATTACAAATGGCACCGCCAGCACTGCAAGCAGCACCGCTTGAAGCTGGAAGAAACCAAAAAACATCAGCCACGGGTGGTTGGGATACATGCGGCGCAATTCCCCATACCGTCCGTCTTCCTCCGGATGGTGCTTGGCGACACGGATGGCGATATGACTTCCGAGGCGCAGCGCCCAGATACATACCATCGCTGCAATGAGATATCGCCGCGCTGGCGCTCCGGGTCCGAGCGCCGCAAATGCCAACACCACAGGAATGAATCCAAACGACCACGCGACATCCACGACACCCGCGTTGTTGAGCAGACGCGCGATCAGCCAGACAATCGCCATGAGGACCATCCCGATGGCAAGTCCGGTCAGTGACAAGGACCAAAAAGTTTCATTCATCATATAATCGGGCTGGCAAGCGGTAGGACCATGGGACCCGGCTTATAGACCGGAGACTCGATGGATAAATTATTGGGTCGGGAATACACAGCCTGAACGACGGAAATATTTCGCGTGGCAAATGCAGCTTCACAATACCTCAAATAATACCGCCATTTCCGCAAAAATCGCTCGTCAAACCCAAGCTTCATCACGGCCGCCCGCTCCGCTTCAAACCGATCACACCACATTCCCAACGTCTTGGCGTAATCCATGCCCATATCTTTCCAGGAATGCAGATTCAGCGATCCCGTGCGGTTCAACGCCTGCGTCACACGCGCTTGAGACACTAGCAGGGAGCCTGGGAAAATATGCTTTTGAATGAAATCCACGCCGTCACGCAGGATGCGGTATTGGCGGTCGGGGCACGTGATCATTTGCAGTCCGATCATCCCGTGCGGTGCCAACACGCGCTGCAGCGATTCGAAATAAGTGTCAAGAAACCGGTCGCCCACCGCTTCGATCATCTCAATCGATACGATCTTGTCGAAAACCCCATTCACTTTCCGGTAATCTTCGATGAGCACCGTGACACGGTCCGACAACCCCGCCGCCGCGATGCGTTCAACTGCCTCGTCGTGCTGCTGCTGAGAGATCGTCAATGACGTGATCTTGCATCCGTAAGTCGAGGCCGCATGGATGCTAAATCCGCCCCAACCGGTGCCCACTTCGAGCACGTGGTCGGTCGGTCTGAGCTGAAGGCATTGACAAAGCCGGTCGTATTTCCGGATTTGGGCGGCCTGCAAATCCGCATCAGCGGGCTCGAAGAGGGCACTGGAATACGTCATGGTCGGATCCAACCAGAGCTTAAAAAACTCATTACTCAGGTCGTAATGCTCGCTGATATTCCGCCGGCTTGTTGTGAGATCATTGGGGCGGCGCTGATGCAGCAGACGGTTATAAGCGTTCAGTAAGTTCAGCATGGGTGCCTTGGCCCCGCGCTCCGTCTGCATCCCTCCCGCATCCTCGGCATTCAAAATAAACCAGCCGATCACTGCGACGAGATCCGGTGTTTCCCACTCGCCATCGATGTAGGCCTCGCCAAATCCGATCGGCCCGAACAAAACACAGCGCTTGAAGAAGCTTTCACTGCGGATGGTCATGGATGCGCGAAGTCCCTCACGCCCGCCGCCAAAGGTGCGCTTTTCCCCATCTGGAAATGTCAGATCCAAGGTCCCACTTTGGAGCGGCCGGAATGAATCCAGGACGAGTTTTCTAAATACAGCCTTCATGCGGTGGATTGAACCTAATCAATTTCTCCGTGTAATACGAACAAAGTTGCGTCTTGGTGCTGCGGAAATACTCGAAGGCACTTTCTGAGTCGTCGATTGCGCTTACACCCAAAACTTGCTGCCAGTGCCCTAACCTAGAGCGCGGAAGGATTCTGGTTTCCGGTCGGTGGGTCGGTCGAGGATATCAGACTCCATGAAGATAGCCCGCGACGATCCCGGGGTGGTGAACATTCATCGCGAATTGCTTGCAACAAAGCGCGCGAAGGCACTCAGCGTCTCCGGACTAACGTGATGTTCGATGCCCTCCGCATCAGTGCGCGCGGTCTTCGGCGAAATGCCCAGTGCCTCGAGAAACGTGACGACCGCCTCGTGCCGGGCCTTGCTTTTGATGGCAAGGATGCGCCCGGCGTCGGTCAGGAACATCGAGCGATACGGTTGCGTCGTGACCAGGCCTTCGCGTTGGAGGCGCTGCACCGTGCGGATGACGGTTACATGCGTCACGCCCAACACGCGCGCCAAGTCTGTCGCGCGGGCCTCCCCATGCTCGGCGATCAGGCTCGCGATGGCCTCGACATAATCCTGCGCCCGCTCTTGTGCGTGCTGAGCTCGCGTCCGGCTTTGGATAGCAGCGCTTTCGGCCGCAGTTGGCGCAATTCTGTTTTTGACAGCAGCTGTCTTCGTGGCAGGCGTTTTTTTCGAGGGCATCGGAGGAATTTTGAGGAGGATTGTTGACAGGATTTGTACCGGACGTCTACAAGCATAGACAGTCTGTAGCATACACTACATGAACGAGTATTTACTACACATCTAGTCTGCCCGCAGGCCTCAGTCAAATGCAGTTCGAGCAACTGCCAAATCGAAGTAATGACAAGACATCGACATTCAATCCTGGCCTCGGTGATGGCGGCGGCTTCCCTTGGCACGGCTTTCACCCAAAGCACGGAGCAACTTTTCGACGAACATCGGACCGCAGAGTCCACAACCGGCGTCGGATCTTTCGGGGGTGACAATGCACTCGGCGACTTCGGCGGATTCCGCACGACCCTCGACGACCAAGGAGTCTCTTTCTTCGGTTGCTACGCGGTTGAAGTGTGGGGCAATACGACTGGCGGTCTGAAGCGCGGGGCGGTCTACACGGGCCTCCTCGACTTCGGCGTCGACCTCGATCTTGAAAAGCTCATCGGTTGGGAAGGTGCGACTTTCCGCTCGAGCTGGCTTTGGCTCTCGGGCCGTGATGCGTCCGAGGACTTGGTTGGAAATCTCTTCACGATCTCGAACATCTCCGGATTCAACACCCTGCGGGCTTTCGAGCTGTGGCACGAGCAGTCGTTCGCTGACAATCTGTTCTCCATTCGGATCGGCCAACTAGCGGTTGATGAGGAGTTCATCATTTCGGATACTGCCGGGCTCTTTCTCAACGGAACCTTTGGTTGGCCGGCCATCGCGTCTGAGGCCCTACCGAACGGCGGTCCCGCCTATCCGCTGGCGACGCTTGGCGTTCGCCTGGCCGTCGACCCGACCGCGTGGTACAGCTATCTAGTTGGCGCATATCAGGGCAATCCCTTCGAGGAGAGCGTGAATCGTCATGGCTTCCGGGAACCGTAAAATTTGGGGGATTCGCCAACACGGAGTCGTTCGAGCGTTCGAACGGATCGGGTGACGAGGTGTGGGGGAACTTCGGTGTCTACGCTGTGGTCAACCAAGCTCTCTACTGGGAGTCAGGCACGCCGGTCGAGACAGCTTCCGTTTACAGCAAAGACTCAAAGGGAACCGTCAAACCGGACGGCCAGAGCGTGAAGGCGTGCAAGGAGGCGGCACAAAATGTTCGCTGAAGGCCCACGCCGGGTTGGCTACGAGATCGTGATCGAGGCTGCGTATGAGGCGCAAATCACTCGGTGGCTCACCATCCAGCCCGATGCTCAATGCATTATCCGCCCAGGCACAACCGGTGATCTCGAAACCGCATTCGTCCCCGGCGGACGCATTTCGATCATTTTCTGACGTTCGAGAAACCTTTTAGGGAACCGATTGACAGCGCCGGTTCCGCGCGGTAGGGTTCCACCTCATATTGTAGGTAATGCTACATCCATAGGCAACGGATACAAATTCCCTCCAAAGTGCCGGGAAATCGAGACAACAAGCAAAACCAAATACATGAAAAGAAGATCACTATTCACTGCAACCTTCGCGCTGCTCGCACTTTCAAGTGTGTCCGTCCACGCGGCGGATCAAGCCAAACTCGAATATCCTTACAAGGCCAGTGCCACGGTCGCTATGATCGCCGATATCGTGAGCAATGTCGCCGGAGACAAAGCGGAGGTCGATGGCATCATCGGTGAGGGCGTCGATCCTCACCTTTACAAACCCACGTCCTTCGATGTGAAGCTGCTGCAGGCCTCGGATATTATCTTTTACAACGGGCTGAATCTGGAAGGAAAAATGGGCGACGTGCTCGTGCGCGTCGCGGCTACCGGCAAGCCTGTTATCGCGGTCACCGAGACGCTTCTTGAAGACACCAGCTACGTCATGACGGACGAAGCCGACCATTACGATCCGCACGTTTGGATGGACGTTAATGGCTGGATCAAAGCTACCGAAGTTGTCGCCAGGGCGCTGGAGAAATTCGACCCCACCAACGCGGATTACTACGCCAAGAATGCCGGCAACTACACGGCTCAGCTCAAGAAGCTGAACGATTATGGAATCGGGGTTTTCGCCACGATTCCGGAGAAGAGCCGCGTGCTCGTGACCGCCCACGACGCCTTCAATTACATGGGACGCGCCTACAACATTCAGGTTCGTGGAATTCAGGGCATCAGCACCGAGTCGGAAGCGGGCCTCAAGGATATCAACGACCTCGTTGGCTTTCTCGTCGAGAACGACATTCCCGCCGTCTTCGTGGAAAGCTCGGTTTCTCAGAAGAACGTCCAGGCCCTCGTCGAAGGTGCTAAAGCGAAGGGCCATAACGTGAAAATCGGCGGCGAACTCTTCTCGGATGCGATGGGAAAGACCGGAACCTACGAAGGTACTTACATTGGAATGCTCGATCACAACCTCACCACCATTGCCACTGCCCTGGGCGGTGAAGCCCCTGAAAATGGCCTCAACGGCAAGCTTAGCAAATAGCGCCAGGCTTTAAACCGAGAATACCCTTTTTCTGGGTATCAAAATTTTTTTAAATTATGCAATCGAATAGCAAGGCCATCGAAGTTCCTCCGATCTCTTCCAACGGAAGCTCCGAGCATCCATCCGACTACCCGCTCTCGATTCACGATTTGACCGTCGCCTACCACCGCAAGCCCGTCATCTGGGACATCGATCTCAACATTCCCGAGGGCAGCCTCGTGGCGATCGTTGGCCCCAATGGAGCGGGTAAGAGTACGCTCTTAAAAGCCTGCCTCAATCTCATTCCAAAGACGTCCGGCCGGGTCCACATCTACGGCAAACCTTACACCGAAAACCGCAAGCTTGTTGGCTACGTTCCGCAGCGAGAGAGCGTTGATTGGGATTTCCCCGTTAGCGCGCTCGACGTCGTCGCCATGGGCACCTACCGCCAACTGGGCTGGATCAAAAGGGTTGGAAAAAAGGAACGAAAGGAGGCCCTCGCGGCTCTGGAGCAAGTCGGGATCGAAGACTACGCCCATCGCCAAATCAGCCAGCTCTCCGGTGGCCAGCAACAACGCGTGTTTCTGGCCCGCGCGCTGGTTCAGAATGCGAGCCTCTACTTCATGGACGAACCCTTCGCCGCGGTCGATGCCGCCACCGAGCAGGCCATCGTCGTATTGCTCAAGGATCTCCGCTCGGACGGGAAGACCTGTATCGTGGTGCACCACGATCTCGCCACGGTAACAAAATACTTCGACTGGGTTGTGCTGCTGAACATGCGTGTCGTCGTTGCCGGGCCGACCAACGAAGTCTTCACCCGCGAGAATCTCCAGAAAACCTACGGCGGACGGCTGGATCTGCTCGACAGCGCCTCGACCACCCTGACCGCGGGTTAAACCGTCAGAAATTCATGCTCGAAAACATCTTCGACGTCCTCTTTCTCAAAGATCACAACACCCGCGTGGTCGTCATCAGTGTCATGCTGCTTGGCGTTTCCTCGGGGATTGTCGGAGCATTTTTGCTCCTGCGGAAGCGCTCGCTCATGGGCGACGTGCTATCCCACGCGACGTTGCCCGGCATCGGAATTGCTTTTGCGGTGATGACCGCCCTCGGGATATCCGGAAAAAATCTGCCCGGTCTGCTCCTCGGGGCGACGATAACCGGCGTCGCCGGGCTCCTGACGATGCTCGCGATCCGGTCCACTACCCGGCTGCGCGATGACGTGGCGATGGGGTTCGTTCTCAGCGTCTTCTTCGGACTCGGCGTGGCCGTGCTCGGAATGGTGCAGAAGATCCCGGGTGCGAACGCCGCCGGCCTCGAATCGTTCATCTACGGAAAGACCGCTTCGATGGTCTTTCAGGACGCCGTGCTGATTGGATCGGTCGCCTTGGTCGTCAGCGTTGTCGCAATTCTCTTTAAAAAAGAATTCACCCTCATCTGCTTCGACGACGTCTACGCGTCCTCGCAGGGCTGGCCGGTGGTGGCGCTCGACATCGCCGTGCTTGCCCTCGTCACCTGTGTGACCGTCATTGGCCTCCAGGCCGTCGGGCTGATTCTTATCATCGCGTTTCTCATTATCCCAGCCGCTGCAGCACGCTTCTGGACGAACCGCCTCGATTTCATGCTCCTCTACTCGGCTTTGATCGGTGCGCTGAGCGGCTGGCTCGGAGCATCCTTCAGCGGGATCTTCAGCGACATGCCCGCAGGCGCGATTATTGTAGTTGTTGCAGCCGGCATCTTCCTCATCAGCATGTTCTTTGGAACCGCGCGGGGCGTCATTCCGAGACTGCGTGATCAAATCCACCTCAAACGACGGGTGGGACGCCAGCATCTTCTCCGCGCCGCCTATGAGCTGGCCGAGCGCCAGAACGGGCCGATGAAGAACGTGTTGGTATCCCGCGAAGCGATGCTCAGACACCGGTCCTGGTCGCCTCGCGAATTCCGAAAAATCGTGGCGCGCGCCAGAGCCGAAGACCATCTCGAACCCTCCCCGCCGGGCACGATCTATCTATCAGAATCCGGATTCGGCGAGGCCGCTCGGATGACCCGTAATCACCGCCTGTGGGAGCTTTATCTCATTCGCTACGCCGACATAGCGCCCAGCCACGTCGACCGTGATGCGGATATGGTCGAGCATATTCTGGGACCAGAACTCGTTCGAAAGTTGGAGGCTGAGCTCGGCCCCGTCGCGGCCCTCCCACTAAGCCCCCACGCGGTCTAAACCCCACCCACCCAACTCCACACTCAAACATTATGGCTTGGACCAGCTTTGACACATGGATCGCCGTCACCGGCATGCTCTGCGCAATGTCCTGCGCCATTCCCGGTTCCTTTCTCGTTCTTCGCAAGATGAGCATGATGGGGGATGCCATCAGCCACGCGGTATTGCCCGGCCTCGCCGTCGCCTTTTTCGTGACAGGTGCCCGCGACAGCTTCCCGATGTTCATCGGTGCCGCCGTCGTTGGCATTCTGACCGCGCTGTTCACCCAATGGATTAGTAAATTCGGGAAGGTGGATCAGGGAGCGGCGATGGGGATTGTGTTCACCACGCTCTTCGCCATCGGCCTCATTTTAATCGTTCGGGCTGCAGACCACGTCGATCTCGATCCTAGCTGCGTGCTCTACGGAGCCATTGAGCTGACGCCGCTGGACATGGTGAAAGTGTTTGGGATTATTGAGTTGCCCCGCGCCGCCGCAGTTAACGGGGCCACCCTGCTACTCAACCTCGGCATCGTCGCGCTTCTCTTCAAGGAAATGCGGCTCAGCGCTTTCGATCCCGGCCTCGCTGATACCCTCGGCTTTTCGTCCAAGTTTCTCCACTATCTGTTGATGACCATGGTCGCGGTGACCACCGTCGCTGCCTTCGAATCGGTGGGCAGCATCATCGTCATCGCCATGCTCATCGTGCCAGCCGCGACGGCACTTCTTATTACCCGCCGCCTCCTTCCCATGCTGCTGATCGCCTGCGCCGTAGGGAGTGTCTCTGCCTGGCTCGGCCACTACATGGCGATTCGCATCCCGCCGCTATTCGGCATTAGCGACACGAGCAGCTCAGGAATGATGGCTTTTGCCGCAGGGCTTCTGATGGTTGTCGCCTGGGTCGCCGCGCCGGGCGACGGCTTGATCACCCGCTTACTTAAAGGCCGCCGAGACGGGGGTCAAGGACCCGCCGGGGGTGATCCCGTCGTCGGCCAAGCGGCTCAGGAAGCGGCAGGAAGATAAGTCGGAGGTGTATCCGGCAATGCTCCGTCCGGGTCACGGCAGTCGCGCTGGCGAAAATTGGTCGTTTCTTTGCTTCTGGAGGGATTCTTAGCAACGGGGCACGGATTCTTTCTCCTCGTGAGGCCCGTATTATTGT
>Ga0209491_10001694_pt1 | contig 41830 bp, 34 predicted proteins | sample BON02_FD_187213 | JGI IMG/M metagenome (GOLD analysis project Ga0209491, IMG submission 187213) | Freshwater microbial communities from Lake Bonney liftoff mats and glacier meltwater in Antarctica - BON-02 (SPAdes) (version 2) | ecosystem: Environmental > Aquatic > Freshwater > Ice > Glacier... | reverse complement strand
TCCGCGCCCGTCTATCCCTCGATGGTATCGAGCCAGTAATCCCTGCACGCTCCAACCGCACTGAGCCCATTGCGTATGATGTAATTAAATACAAACAGCGGAATCGCGTCGAAAGGTTCTTCAACAAACTCAAGCAGTTTCGCCGTATCGCGACTCGATACGAGAAACACGCTTTCACCTTTCTAGCCATGATTCATATCGTCTCCGCTTTCATTTCGGCTCGGAATTAGTAAACAGCTGCTAGTCGGAAGTTCAGACTCAGTGCTCAAGTGGGAAAATGGCTCCCGGATCGAAGCCAGCGATCTGGTGGTCCGATTCAACCGGGCCCAAGTAAACGGTTACGAAAAACATGTAGCTCAACGCACCGATTTGCTGGTGTGCAATCATCTCAATACCTTAAGGCGTTCCCCCACGCCGGCAGACACCCGACACCCCAAGGCAGGTTTACTCATGATCGATATGGATACTATCGATCAAGCCTTCGGTGACTTATCAAATTGGTTTGGTCACATTCCCGTGTTTTGCCCACTCGCCCCAAATATGGGAGGAATCGGAAGAGAAGCCCCAAGGTCGGGGTTACTCCACGGGCACTCATGCTCGCGATATTCTCACGAGCTCATTCACCTTCGATAAAATTTTCCTCACCGGATTTATTTTTTTTGGACTATCATCAGAAAACTCCAACCACTACTTCGGTAAACCCGAACTGGAGATGGCTTGGCATGACGTGAATCAGGAGATCAAAGTGTTCGCTGCCATCCGCTTCCGATTCCCCGGTGAAGTGGAAAAGACCCCCGAAGTTGAAGCGGCCCTGATCCAGGGCAGCGACAAACCCCATGGAGAAAAACCCAGAGGCTTTATCCCGTTCAGGTTAAACCGTTGGCTGGCCAACCGCCTAATTCGCACCGCCTATCGCTTGCGCCGTCTTGCCAAAGATTAGGAATAATTGGGTAGCCGATCCACTACGAATATGGAGCTGCTGTCGTTCGCCGCTGGATAAAACTACGCAGCCTCTGTTCCAATGTTTCGTCGAATATTAGGGGAGTAGAAATCCTGCGTCAGCGCTCTCACCACGACGTAGCCGATGAACGAGAACCATCGCGCAGTATTACCATAAATTGGGGTGAGCCACGTGCTCGCGAGAATGAATAGAATCACGGAGACGAGCGAGGCGTGGCGCATTACTGATCGGAAATTCCTTGAGAGCGCCTTGCTGGGGAGGGGGGGCCACTTAATTGGGTTAAATTAACGGTGGCGTGACGCGGGACAGGAAGGTGGCAGAGCGCCGAATTCCACTTAAAAAAACGCAGGGGCAATCGCCGATGACGGCGAGTCGAAAATCATGGAAAATGACCGGTGGAATATCATCTGGTCAGGTTCAGACCACGCTTTCGGCCGGTGGCCTCAAACGCGGCTAACCAGATACTCCCACGCGGCCAGTTTGTTTAAAGTCCACAGAGATTGGGCCGCGATGGTTAGCGTGAACCGGCGCCGGGAAAGCGTGGGTAAGATGGATGGTAAACGAGGACGACACGGCAGACGTCCTCTCCGGCGTATGCAGGGTTGTTCGACGAAGGTCAGGTTCTGATGGCAGGAACGGGGATGGCTGAATGCACCGCGGTTTTCCGGCGCGCCAGGAATTGGTGGCAGGCAACGTAGACCACGGGGATGAAGACCAGCGTGACCAACGTCGAAGCGATGATGCCCCCGAGCACAACTCTCGCGAGGGCAGCTTGGATCTCTGCCCCCGCGCCAATCCCGATCGCGAGCGGCGCGAGTCCCAACACCGTTGTGAGGGTGGTCATGAGAATTGGCCTCAAGCGTCGAGTGCCGGCCTTTTGGACGGCTTCAATCAGATCCAAACCTTCATCGCGCCGCAGCAAGTTGATGTAGTCGACCAGCACGATGGCGTTATTTACCACGATGCCGGTCAGCATCATGAGTCCCATCATACTTTGCATGTTTAGGGTAGTGCCGGTGAGCAGGAGGGTCGGGACTACGCCGATCAGCGCTAGGGGCACCGCGAGGATCACGATCAAGGGATCCAAGAATCGCTCAAACTGCGCGGCCATGACCATGTAGATCAGCAGCAGCGCTATAATTATGGACAGGCGGAAATCGGCGGCCGATTTGGCCTGCTCTTCATAGGCCCCCCCAAAGTAGAGCGAGAAACCGGCGGGAATCGCCACGTCGCGGGTGCGCTCTCGGATCATCTCCACGGCGTCGCCGAGCGCTACACCGCTCTCCAGATTAGCGGTAATGTAGGTGATGCGTTGGCCGTTGATGCGATCGATTTGGGGCGGCCCTCGGCTGGCTTCCTTATCGACTACTGCAGATAGCGGGATGGTTTCCCCCGAAGGCAGGCGCAGGGGGATGTTGTCCAGATCCTGACTATTTTGCCGGTCATCGGGCCGCAGCCGCACAAAGATGGGAAACTCGTCGCCGCCCACTCGATAAGAACCGGCGCGACTGCCGCTGATACTGGTCTGCACCGTCTCCGCGACGTCGCGAATGTTGAGACCGAGCTCGTCGATCTTCGCACGGTCGAAGATTAGATTCTGTTCCGGTCGGCCTTCGCGGCGGCTAATGCGCACGCCATTTACCCCGGGAAGGGTTTCGATGGCACGCTGGATTTCGCGGCCGATTGCTTGAGCGTGGTCGAGGTCGTAACCGCGCAGTTGGATGGAGACGTCTTCGTTGCCGCCGCTGCCGCGAAAGACCATGCGCATGATCCAGAGGCCTGATTGAGCATCCACACTGACTTGAGCACCGGGAATGCGGCCGGCAGTGACGCGGCGAAGCCGATCGGCCAACTCAGCGCTGGCCAGAGTGCGGTTCGGTGACATCGCGATTTCCACCTCGGCACTGCCGCCGCGGATCTCCTGAGTCATGAATTCGATTTGGTCCGCTGGCACGTGCTCTTTCACAATCGCTTCCAACTCGTCGAGATAGCGGTGGAGCACGGCGATGTTGGTTCCGTCGGCCATTCGCACCTCGACGTCAATCTCGTCGGCGTCGGTCTGCGGGGTGAGCTCGACGGGAATCAGCGGAAAGCACAGCGCGGCGATAGTCACCGCCAACACGGCACCAACGACGACGCGAATTTTGTGAGCTACGGACCAAACGAGCAGCCGGGCGTAGTTCAATTCTAGGCGGCGGAGGCGAGTCGATCCGACGGTCGCGCTGTCGGGTGAAGTGCGGCGAAGCAGCTTACTGGCGAGCATTGGGACGAGGGTGAGGCTGACCAGTAGCGAACAAAATAATGCGAACACCACCACGAGGGCGAGTTGCTGGAAAATCAAGCCCGAGATCGTCTTCATAAAGACAACCGGAAGGAAGATCACCGTGGTGGTGAGGGTGGAGGCGATGATGGCACCGCCCACTTCCCGCGTGCCGATCAGAGCCGCGGTGCGCCGGTCTTTGCCCTCCTCGCGCATGCGCGTGATATTTTCCAACACCACGACGGCATTGTCCACGACCAGCCCGATGCCGAGGGCCAGGCCCCCGAAACTCATTTGGTTGAGGGTCAGACCGTTAAAATAGAGCAAGCCAAACGTCGCGATCATCGAGATCGGGATCGCTGCCGCGATGATGAAGGTCGAAGCTCCCCGCCGCAAAAAGAGGTAGAGAATCCCGACGGCAAACAACGCGCCCCAGCCGGCAGATTGGGCGACATTGTCGATCGAGTTTTGGATAAAGGTGGCCTGGTCGGACACCACCATTAGGTCGATGTCGCCCCGTTCGGCAGTCATCCGGGCCACCTCCGCCCGCACGGCTTCCGAAACCGCCACGGTATTGGCGCCAGATTGTTTCTGAATGCCAAATCGCAGCATGGGACGACCGTTGATTTTGACCAACCTACTCAGGTCGCTGTAGCCAAAAGAGACCTCGGCAACGTCGCCGACCCGGATGGGACGACCGTCATTGGCGTCCACGACTGTATTACGAATTTGTTCGAGGTCGGAGTATTCGCCCAGCGTGCGCACGTAGAGGGATTGCACGCCGGCCATGACGTTGCCGCCTGGGAGATTGACGTTGCCATCAATGAGCGCCCGGCGGATGTCGGCGGACGAAAGTCGGCTGGCGTTGAGGCGATCGCGTTTGAGATCGACTTTAATTTCACGATAAATGCCGCCCCAAAGTTCCACCGTGCCGACCCCGGGTAGCTGGGCGAACCGCTTGCTGATGTCGCGATCGACGAGGAGAGTGAGCTCCTGCAGGTCCCAAGCGTCAGACGTGACCCCGACGATGATGATGGGTGAGGTGTCGGGATTAAATTTCCAAATGGACGGTGGATCGGCCTCGGGGGGTAACCGGATATCGTCGAGCGCGGCGCGCACGTCGTTGGTGGCGTCCGCCAGATCGGTCCCGCGCGTAAAATCGAGGCTTACCCAAGTGCTGCCCTCTTGGGCGCGCGAGCGAACTCGTTCGATGCCCGCAATGCCCGATAACCCGTTTTCAATCTGTCGGGTGACGATTTCCTCCATCTCTTCGGGTCCGACGCCCGGGTAGTTGACCGAGATACTGAGCGAGGGAAACTCGATCGGAGGGAGCAGATCGATCGGGAGATAGCGGAAGCCCGTGGTGCCCAGAGTGATGATGATCAGAAAGACCATCATGGTGGCGATTGGCCGCTTTACGGCGATTTCGGTAACGCTCATGACCGGGGTTGGGTTAAGGGTTGGCGTTGGCGGAACGGCGACCGGTCATCTCAATTACATCGGAGAGGAGATCCTCGCGGTTGAGACCTTGGAGTTCCAAGACGTGCTCCCAGGTGACGGGCCTGACTCGCGCCTTGGAGCGTCCGTCAGCGGAGAGCAGGTTCTGGCCCAAGGTCACGATCCACTGATCGGGCTCGAGGTTTGCCACGGCGACTTCATTTTGCCCGCGCGCGATGATGTTGAGGGGGCGAAGCTCGACCGCGATCGGATCCGACAAGTTGTCCTCGGTGGCTGCAATCGTCGAGGTGTCGATCGTGCCAGTATTCAGGATATAGATACTTTCAACTCCCGTGTTGCGATCAGTGAAGATCGCACTGGTCGGGATCAGGGTGGCCTGCTCGCTGTCGCCATAGAGGATGTCCACCGGGAGGAACATGCCGGGACGTAGGCGGGGATCGGCGGTCAGGATACTGATCTCGGCTTCCGTGCTGCGAGACACCTCGTCGAGGAACGGGGAAATGCGGGCGACGGTCCCCTTAAGGAGGAGCGAAACTCCAATCACCTCACTGGCGATGATGCGCACGGGTTGTCCTACTTTGACGTAGCCGACCATGTTATCGGTGAGGTTGACCGCCACATGGAGTTGGGTGAGGTCGCCCAGAGTAAAGAGCGCATTATTGTTCGAAACCTGCATGCCGACCTCAGCGCGACGGGCGCCGACAAGACCGTCGACCGGTGCGCGAACAATCGCCCGGCCCAGCATATCGGTGCGTTCGGCCAGCGTCGCGGACGCCTGCTCGAGTTCGGCTTGGGCGAGATCGACGTCGGCCGCCGCGGATTCGAGCTGGGCGGCGAGCGTCTCGTATTCGAGATCGGAAACGAGATTACGTTGGTTGAGCTCGCGGGAGCGGCGGGCCTGAGCATTCGCCTCGGCAAAGCGAGCCTCGGCCTGGCGCAGTCGAGCCTGGCTGATACGGTGGCCCGCCTCGGCTTGGCGCACCTGTTCCCTAATCTGGGCGTCGTTGATGCGAAGCAAGGGTTGACCGGTCGTGACGGCATCGCCGTTGTCCACCATGACTTCGTCGATGCGACCGGAAAACTCGGGGAAAATTACGACCTGATTGTTGGCGCGGACCGTGCCACTGATACGCTCCTCGAGCGGAAGGGAACCAAAGCGAGCGGAGACGACCTCCACCGGAGGGGACGTGGGGTCAACTCCGGCCGTTTCTTCGGGTTGGTTACAGCCCGTCATGCTCAAGGAACTGCTCAGCAGAAGACCTGCGAGGATGGAGCCAGTTATGGGGCGGAGGGGCAAGGCGGGGCGAATCACACGGCAAGATTTACACAACTTTGGCTGATCGCAATGAGAGGCCATTAATATTGGAGCGGGAGGTCGGCACCGAAAAAGCCCCGACCCGCGGAGGCGGGACGGGGCTGAAAAGGGAAGGTCGGGCTTAAAGCCCGACCCACAAGAGGAACCCTTACTTAGTCGGCGAGGGCTGCTTGCGCGGCGGCGAGACGGGCGACTGGCACGCGGAAAGGCGAGCAGGACACGTAGGCTAGGCCGATCTTATGGCAGAATTTGACGGAATCAGGATCCCCACCGTGTTCACCACAGATGCCGAGCTTGATGTCCGGACGAGTCTTGCGACCCTTTTCGATGGCGATTTCCATGAGTTGTCCGACGCCGCTTTGATCGATCGAAGCGAAGGGGTTCTTCGACATGATCTCAGCCTCTTGGTAAGGTCCGAGGAACGAACCGGAGTCATCGCGGGACATGCCCATGGTGGTTTGGGTGAGATCGTTGGTGCCGAAGGAGAAGAACTCCGCGGTCTTGGCGATTTCATCGGCGGTCAAGGCGCCACGAGGAACTTCGATCATGGTGCCTACGGAGTAGGAAACACGGGTATTTTGTTCCTTCATGACGGCCTTGGCCTCGGCATGAACTGCCGCGACTTGAATTTCCAATTCCTTGGCGAATCCGACGAGCGGGATCATGATTTCCGGCTTGGCCTTGATGCCCTTCTTCTTCGCCTCGATGGCGGCTTCGATGACGGCGCGAGCCTGCATGCGAGTGATCTCCGGGTAGCAGATACCGAGACGGCAGCCGCGGAAACCAAGCATCGGGTTGAACTCGTGGAGTTCGGCGACGCGGGACATGATCTTCTCGACCGGAATGTCGAGGGTGTGCGCCAAGTCGAGTTGCTGTTCCTTGGTGTGAGGCAGGAACTCGTGCAAAGGCGGATCGAGGAAGCGGATGGTCGCAGGGAAGCCGTTGAGGGCTTTGAAGATGCCGAGAAAGTCCTTGCGTTGGAACGGGAGGAGCTTGGCGAGGGCGGCTTCGCGGGCTTCGAGGTTGTCGGCGAGAATCATCTCGCGCATGGCGTCGATACGCTTGCCTTCGAAGAACATGTGCTCGGTGCGGGTGAGGCCGATACCGACCGCGCCAAACGCGACGGCTTGAGCGGCTTGCTCAGGCGTATCGGCATTGGTGCGGACCTGCATCTTGGTGACCTTCTTACACCAGGCCATGAGCTGAACGAAGTTCTGGTAGGTGCTCCCCTTTTGGGCTTTTTTGTTGTTTTGCAACAGACCTTGAACCACTTCGGATGGTGCGGTGGCAACCTGTCCGGAGAAGACCGAACCCGAGGTGCCGTCGATGGAGAGGTAGTCACCTTCGTGCCATTTCTTGTCGCCGACGGTGAGGGTGCGAGTCTCGTAGTCGACGTGTAGAGCGGCGGCGCCACAAACACAGACCTTACCCATTTGGCGGGCCACGAGCGCGGCGTGGGAGGACACTCCACCGCGCGCGGTGAGGATGCCTTCGGCGGCGATCATACCACGGAGATCTTCAGGGGAAGTCTCGACGCGAACGAGCAGAACCTTCTCGCCCCGTTCGTGAGCTTCGACCGAGCGTTCGGCGTTGAAGTAGATCTTGCCGGAAGCGGCACCCGGACCGGCGGGGAGGCCGGAGGCGATCTTCTCGGCAGCTTTGACGGCCTTGGCATCGAAGATCGGCGCGAGGACTTGCTCGAGTTGCTCGGCCGGAACGCGGGTGATTGCGGTCTTCCAGTCGATGAGCTTCTCTTTGACCATTTCGCAGGCGATCCGAACCGCGGCGACGCCGGTGCGCTTACCGTTGCGGGTCTGGAGCATGAACATTTTCTCTTCTTGGATCGTGAACTCGAAGTCCTGCATGTCCTTGAAGTGGGATTCGAGGACCTTGCGGATACGCTCGAGCTCCTGGAGGGAAGCGGGTTGCTTCTTGGCGAGCTTGGCGACGGGGTCCGGAGTGCGGACACCGGCGACGACGTCCTCGCCCTGGGCGTTCATGAGGAACTCACCGTAGAAGACCTTCTCGCCGGTGGCGGGGTCACGGGTGAAGGCGACGCCGGAGCCGGAGTTAGGACCGGTGTTGCCGAAGACCATGGCTTGGACGTTAACGGCGGTGCCCCAGGCGGCGGGGATGCCGTATTTGCGACGGTAGACCATCGCACGGTCGTTCATCCAGGAACCGAAGACAGCGCCAAGGGCGCCTTGGAGTTGGTCCCAAGGATTGGCGGGGAAGTCGTTACCGGAACGCTCTTTGACCATCGCCTTCATCCGCGTGACGAGCTCTTTGTAGTCATCGGCTTCGAGCTTGCTGTCATCGGCGTGAGCATTGTCGAAACGCTCTTGCTTGAGGCCATCGATAATGGCTTCGAAAGGATCGATGTCTTCGCCAGCGGAGGCTTGGACACCCATGACGACGTCGCCATACATTTGAACGAAGCGGCGGTAGCAATCCCAAGCGAAACGGGGGTTTTGGGTCGCGGTTTCGAGGGCGAGAACGGTGTCGTCGTTAAGTCCGAGATTGAGAATGGTGTCCATCATGCCCGGCATGGAGTCGCGGGCACCGGAGCGCACGGCGACGAGGAGAGGGAAGCCTTTGGCGTCACCGAATTTGGTGCCCATGCTTTTCTCCATTTTTTGAACACCGACTTCGATCTGGCTTTGAAGCTCAGCGGGATACTGGCGGCTATTGTCGTAGAAATGGGTGCAAACTTCGGTCGTGACGGTGAAGCCAGCGGGGACGGGAAGTCCGATACGGCTCATTTCAGCGAGATTTGCCCCTTTGCCTCCGAGGAGGTTCTTCATCGTGGAGTCGCCGTCGGCCTGACCGTCGCCCCACGAGTAAACGTATTTAGGAGCCTGGGCCTTGCCGGCTGGTTTCTTCGCTGCTTGCGCGGCTGGTTTCTTCTTTGCGGGGGCCTTCTTAGCGACCTTTGCGGCGGATTTGACTGCCTTGCGGGCGGTCTTTTTGGCTGTGGTTTTAGCTGCCATGTGTTGGATCAGTATTGAGAGAAATCGGACGCGTCATCGGTAGACGTAAAGTATTATCGAATAGAGTCGAAGTGCCCGCTGTCAACGCCGGGCTGATGGGAGGGCGATTCTACGGCATGGTCGCGCGGTTCACGGGGTAGGATTCCCGGCGGTGGGGGAACTCGTGGATTGCGTTGGTCGAAGGCAGGTTGTGAGCTGTTCAGTATGTTTATTGAATCGGCTGGGACCAAAGTTCGATGTGGAGTCGCAGGGGTGGGCTCATTGGGTCAACACCATGCGCGAGTCTACGCCGGCCTGCCCGAAGTTGAGTTTATGGGGGTGTTTGAGACCGATGATGCGCGAGCGGCCGAGATCTGTGCGCGGCACGATTGCGCGCGGTTTGCGACGTTGGAGGAGTTGGGGGCGGCCTGCGATGCGGTGAGCGTGGTGGTGCCGACGGATTTGCATGAACGGGTGGCGCTGCCACTGTTGGCGGCGGGATGTCATCTGATGATCGAGAAACCGATTTGTGCTTCGTTGGCGGAGGCCGAGCGCGTGTTGGCGGCGGCGCTGCAGTATGACCGGATTGTGCAGATCGGGCACATCGAACATTTTAATCCGGTGATGGGATTTCTGGAAAAGGAGGTGATCGCGCCGAAGTTTATCACGGCGGAGCGCCTGGCCCCTTTTACGCCGAGAGGCACCGAAGTAGGGGTCGTGCTCGATCTGATGATACACGATATCGGCATCGTATTGGAACTGGTTAAATCGCCGGTGAAGAAGATCGATAGCGTGGGGGTGAGCTTGCTTTCGAAGACCGAGGATATCGCGAATGCGCGGATCGAGTTTGAAAATGGTTGCGTGGCCAACCTGAGCACGAGCCGGATGAGTTTGAAGAAGGTGCGCGAGATCCGGGTTTTTCAGGAAACGGGTTACTTCTCGTTTGATTTCATGCGGCAGACGGGCCATCTCGTGCGGAAAACCGGCCTGCTGGATTATGCCGGAAAATTGCGGGCGGGGGCGGTTGATCCGTCTGATCTGACGGCGGTGCCGATCGAGCCAGTGCCGCTCGAAAAGGGGGAGCCGTTGGCGCTGGAATTGGCGCACTTCGTGGCGAGTGTCGCGACGGCGCATCAACCCAAAGTGGGCGGAGCGCTGGGGCGGCAGGCCTTGGAGGTCGCGATTGCGATTACCGAGCAAATCAAGGCGGCGAAGTAGGGCGGTTTTTAACCACGAATGCATACAAATGGGCTTCACTACCGTTACGCACTGGAATCAGCCTGATTCGGCCGAGGGGCGGAATTTTATTTTCAACCACGCGAAGCGCGTGAGAGCGAAGATCGTGCCCGGGAGGGGTGATGAAGTGGGTGCCCAGTATAGGCAATTAGAGAACAAATGCGCCCTAACGGCCTCATCTACCGACTCCAGGCGGGAGTGGTTTTTGAGGTCGAGAGACAAAGCCAGGTCACTCACCCGAGGCCACGCCGAAGTTGGGGCGGCGAGGCAGCACTGAATTATCGATGAGTAAAGCGTTACCATTCCGGTTACCGGCTCCGCGGGAGGGGCGCGTGGATTTGCTGATCGTGGCGGCGGAGCATTCGGGGGATCAGCACGCGGCGCGCATGGTGCGAGGGGTATTGGCGGAGAAGTCGGAGTTGAGGATTGCGGCGTTGGGTGGTCCGGCGCTGGCGGCGGCGGGGGCTCAGCTTTTGGAGAACATGACCGCGCAGTCGACGATTGGCTTCGCGGTGTTTGGGCGGCTTTCGTTTTACCGGGCATTGATCGATGAAGTCGTGCGTTGGGTGGGGCAGTATAAACCGCGGGCGGTGTGCTTCGTGGACTCTTCGGGGCTGAACTTGCGGATTGCGAAAAAGCTCTTTGTGCAGGGGATTTCGGCGAAGGCGGGCGGCACGACGAAAGCGTTGTATTATATCTCACCGCAGATTTGGGCGTCTCGCGCCAAACGTCGTTTTGCGATGGCGGAGCATCTCGATGGGCTGGCGGCAATTTTCCCGTTTGAGGTCGAAGCCTACGCGGACACGAACTTGCCGGTGGAGTTTGTGGGGCACCCGTTTGTGGCGGCTGATTACAAGCCGCCGGTGGCTTATGATCCTGATGGCCCCGTGTTGCTTTTGCCGGGTAGCCGGAAGGGCGCGGTGAAGCGAATTTTTCCGGTATTGTTGGAGGCTTTCAGTCGAATGGGCGGGGAGCGAAAAGCGGTGACGCTTTATCCGAGTGATGCGTTGTTGTGGGATTTGCAGATGGCGAATCCGCCGGAGTCGGTGGAGTTCAAGAAGACGGAAGAACGGGATGGGCCGATCGCGGCGTCGGCGGTGTTGACGACCAGTGGCACGATGTCGATGCACTGTGCCCTCGCGGGTATTCCGGGGGCGGTGACTTACAAGACGGATTTACTCACGTATTGGCTCGGGCGGTGGCTGGTCAAGGTGGAGTATCTCGGGATAGCCAATCTGATTTTGAAGCGATTGATGTATCCGGAATACATCCAAGGGGCCGCGACACCAGAGAGTTTGGCGCGGGAATTAGAACTCGCTTTGAGTGATGCGGGAAGGGCCGAACAAACGAGATGTGATGCCGCCGAATTGAAGGCGATGTTGTCCTCGGATTCGGCGGTGACGGCAGCGAATTGGATGTTGCGGCAGTTAGGTTGAGTCGTCGTCCGGCGACTCGAATTCGATCACTTTTCGTCGTGATCTCGACGGAGGCTTTCGATCAGCATAATGAGTGAATCGACGTCGTTGGATTGGAGCACGCCGCGATAGGACGGCATCGCGACATCCTGTTTTTCGTAGCCGAGAGTGATGTTTTTTTCCGGTTCCATCAATGAATCGCGCAGGTAGTTGGCGTTGGCGGTGCGACTGCGACCATTGGCGAGAGGGCGACGGGTTTGGTAGATCCCGAGCAGGCTAGGACCGGATTTGCCCTCGGTGCTGCCATCGACCGAATGGCAACCGGCGCAGCCGATGGTGTTGTAGAGTTCTTGTCCTCGATCGACTGATACCGCGGGAGGCGCCAAGGGGGCGGAACGAGGAGAAGGGGGCGCAGCAAAGATAGCGGCGAAGTCTGAGATGCCGACACGTGATTTCTGTTGAGGAGTGGCGGGAGGAAGCTCGTGAATAGTGAAGAAGCACTTCTGCCAGTCGCCATTTTGGCGTCGATATTGCACTTCAAGTTGTTGGGCCGGAGCCATGTTCGGAATGGCGAGAAATAGGGCGGTGCGATCTTCGCTCAAATAGACGGAGTGGATCGGCCATTGGTCGACGCCGGGATCGCCGTTGGAGCGATACTGACCCGAGCCGTAAGCCTCGGTGCGAAGATACTGCCAGGCGGTGGCGGTGTAGCTGGCGGGGTCGAGGGCCGTTTCGGCGGGGAGGGGCTCGCCGAGTTGAAGCCAGATGCCTTCGGCATGGGCGCTGGCTTGGGTGGGGAGGTCATCGGTGGGGGTGACAGCGCGGAGTCGACTGATTCCTTCAATGCGGGCAGCGTTGGATCCCCAAACTTGCATGCCAACGAAGTAGGATTGTCCGTCGGCGGGATTCATTTCGCCTTTCAGGAATGGCACTTCAAAATCGATCGGTAAAGGCATCGCGACTGCTTGGATGAGCGTTTCGTTCAATGCGCCGAGAATCTTGACCAGCGAGGGTTTGTAGAAGTCGGCCATCAGCACGCTACCAAACAAATTACCCGAGCGAGGGTCATCGATGGCGAGGATATCGATGCCGGACTGAGCATAGCGGTGAGGAATCCAGACTGGCACCGGTGCCGGGGGGCGAGAGTGGGTGGTGCCGGGTTCATAACCGTAGAATTTCCCCTCTTCGATGTGGTGCATGGGGGTGGTGGGCACCCAATTGCCTTGTTGGTCCGAGGCGACCAAGCGATCGGTGTCGCCGAGTCGACTGACGTAACCGTTGCGTAACCCATCGGCAAAGATCCGCTGGAATTTGCCGTCGGCCGCGATTTGAATCACGCGGCCCGCATACGGGGTCGGATGGGCGTCTTGTTGCCCACCGAGCGAGATGAGAAAGCTGTCATCGCGCATCAAAACCAGGCTCAGGGGGAAGGCGCGGGTTTCGGGGCTTTGCAGCCATTCATTGGAGAACATTTCGTAGAAGTCGGTATCGCCGTCATTGTCTTGATCGACGAGCCGGGTGAGGCCGATGCGGCTGAGCACGAAGACGTCGTCGCCGCGGAGTTGAATCGATTGAGGATCATGGAATCCGGTGGCGATCCGGCGGAGCGAAACTCGATTTTCGTCGAGCGAGTCCAGACCCTCGATGCGATAAACATCGCCGTCGAAAGTCACCATAAACGCGATTCCGGAGGGGGCAAAGTCGATGTCGATCGGCCGGATGCGACGCTGCCATGGATTGGGGTAAGGGATTAGGAGTTCATCGACGGCGTAGGAGCCTTGGAGCTGCCCGGAGACCATGCGGGTGACGGCTTCATCAGTGGATCGGTTCGGGTTTTCAGGATGAGGAATCCGCGGCTCGGAAAGCTGGGTATCCCGTTTCTGATTGGGATCTTGCCCGTAGAAAATAGTGATCCATCCGGCGTCTGGCCGGGGTTGAATCGTGGCGATGACAAAGCGTTCGTCGAAGAGACTGAGCCTCGCGCCGAGGGCGGAGAAATGCGCTGGCACGGTGGTGGCGGGTTGATCGAGTTCGGCGACCACCAGAGACATGGTCGCGTTGGAATTGGAAATCGAGAGCGAGCGTTGAACCCCTGCTTGGTCACCGGAAGGGAGGGAGAAGATTTCGTGCACCGTCGCTTGGCCGATGGTATAGCTAATCAACGCGTGGTCGCCTTGATCTTGAACGCCGAGCCATCGACCTTGGTCGCGGGGAAGTGGACCCCGGCCCAGCTCCTCGGGATCAAGACCGCGCGGTCGGGGATCGACGAATGATTTGGTGTCGGCCGGTTGCCACCCGGGGTAGAGACCAGTGGCGGCGAAGATTTGGCCTTGCGGGCGAGGGAGTCGATCGATGCCTCCGCCGAGTTTTTCAAACGGCACGCCGTAGGACAGCTGAGACATGCTCAGGGGGCTGATAGAGTCACCGGTCCACATGGCGACGACCCTTAAGAGCTCGGTATCGAAGCCGACGAATACATCCGGAGTCACCTGGATGACCAGAGCGCGAGGGGCGAGGTTGTCGGTGTTGCCGAGAGGGGCGGTTCCTCGAACGTCGAGGGTGGTTTCTTGGAAAGGGAAATCGGGTTGCCGCTGGTCAGTGTAGTAGGGCGTATCGGCGCGACCAAGGTGGGGGGGGATATCGGAGGCAAATCCCACGCCGGACAAAACGGGGAGTAGCAGGACGAGATGACGGAGAGAGGGGGACCGCATAAGGGACGAAGTTAGTTCTGGAGGGGCGAGGGTGCCAAGCACGCAAAACGAGCGTTGAGGGCGATTAGGTGCGGGGCAAAAAAGGGGCTGGTTCTTCTATTGATGGTCGTTCTCTAATGGCGGTCTTTCCAAATCGACCCATGGCCACTCGCACCCTCACAGGCATCACTCCGTCCGGCACTCTGCATGTCGGCAACTATTTTGGCGCGATGCGCCCGGCAATCGCAGCGCAAGAGTTGGGCGAGTGCTATTATTTCATCGCGGATTACCATTCATTGACCTCGGTTTTTGATCCGGAAGTGCGGCGCCAGAATGCAATGGGCATCGCTTTGGATTGGTTGGCTTGCGGGCTCGATCCGGCGAAGAGCGTGTTCTGGCGGCAGAGTGATGTGCCCGAAGTGTGCGAACTAGCCTGGTTGCTTGGCACGTTGACGCCGATGGGACTGTTGGAGCGGGCCCACAGTTTTAAGGACAAGACGGCTAAGGGGATTGCCCCCAATTTTGGGCTATTTGCCTATCCCGTGCTGATGGCGGCGGATATTCTGCTTTATGATACGACGGTGGTGCCGGTGGGTAAGGACCAAAAGCAACATCTCGAAATAACCCGGGACATCGCAGTTAAATTCAACCAGACTTACGGCGAAACTTTTGTGATTCCGGAGCCTTCAATTTCCGAGGATGTCGCGGTGATTCCGGGCCTCGATGGCCAGAAAATGAGCAAGAGCTACGGCAATATTTTGGACATATTTGGAGAGGAAAAGAAGCTGCGCAAAAAGGTGATGTCCATCGTCATGGATAGCCGCACGCGGGAAGAGCCCAAGCCTGACGTGGATCAATTGCCGGCGGTGAAGCTGCTCAAGTTTTTTGCCCCGGCCGACGCTTACGAAGCTATTTTGCAACAGCTCGAAGCGGGCGGCTACGGTTATGGCGACTTGAAGAAGGCGCTATTTGAGCACTACTGGGAATTCTTCCGCGAAGCGCGGGAGCGGCGTGCGGAGCTTTCGAAAAATCTCGATCATGTGCAATCGGTGCTCACTGAAGGGGCCGTGCGAGCACGTGAGGTCGCCCATGTGGTGATCGACCGGGCGCGGCGAGCGAGCGGGATTGTCTAATCCATCGTCGCGAGCGGGGCGACGGGTGGGGTCACTTTATACCGGTCACTTTGGACACGAGAATTTCGAGAGGTTGGGACTGAAAGTTACCTTTGAGTTGCCAGACCTTGAGCTTCTTTAGGTCGAGTCCGGGGGGGCTGCCCGGATTGTTCGTCGCCCTGGGGCAGATCCAAGGTGGGCAGACGGGGCACAATGCCCAGAGATGAAAATCCGTGAGGATAGGAAACACGGCTCTTAAACTACGTTTGGAATACGAGGCTGCCGGCAACCAAGTGATAAATCGGGGCAACTACCGAACGGCACTATTCGCCCAACAAGGCGCAAGGGATTCGTTCATGGATTGCACGGATAAAGCGGCGAAAAAATCAGGTTGGGTGGTGCAGGCGTGGTGCCTGATGTCGAATCGCTATCACTCGGTGATTGAAACCCCACAGGTAAACTGGGTCGAAGGCATGACGTGGCCGCAGGCGAATTTTGCCCTGCGGTTTAATTGCGGCCGAAAAGAAACCGGCCATGTCTGCCAAGGCCGCTACCAGAGTTTTGAGTCGTCGGATGGGCGGGAAGGCGAAGCGATAAAACGGAAGCGAATTTGTGCAATGGGCAAAGTCTGACCCCCTTGGATTGCGCCCGGCCCGGGCTGTGGTGGTAAAATTTAAAGCTAAAGAAAACCTCAGATCACGGTGATCGGAGTGGGGCGGAGTTTGGCGATGGCGGCCATGATGTTCTCACTCGCGATTTGGTAGCGCTGTTTCCCAGCCATGGGATCGTCGAAGTCGGCAAGTTGGAGAGCGGATCCGTAGGTAATACTCACCGGAACGCCGGGATTGAAGGAACCACCGCGTCCCCACCCTTTGTGGGAATTGAAAATACGCACGGGCACGACCGGGACTTTGGCGCGGCAAGCGATCATACCGACGCCGGATTTGGGGGTCTGGAACCGGCCGTCGGCGGAGCGGGTGCCTTCCGGGAAGAGGAGGAGGGCCCGACCCTCTTTGAGGGCTCTTAGGACTCGCTTGATGGCGGTGACATCGCTGCCATCGCGGTCGACGGGGATGCAGCCGGCTTGGTCCATCCACCAGCTCAGGACGCCGCCTTTCCAGAGGGTTTTGCGAGCGAAGAAGGCCATTTGGCGAGGCACGTTGCCCCCGATCGCGGGCGGGTCGAGGTGGCTGGCATGGTTGGCCGCGAGAAGGAAAGGTCCTTTTTCGGGGATGTTCTCAATCCCGGCGACGTCGCCGCGAAAGAACGTCTGGTGAAGGCTAAAAAAAAGGTAATGGAACAAGGCATACACGGGCGACATTTCCAGTTGGGTGTAGCGCCAGATTCTCATCGACGGGTAAGATTCGTCTCCAAGTCTTGGGAGATACGATCGACGACCTGCGCGAGTGTCAGATGCGTGCTGTCGATATCGATCGCCCCCTCGGGAACGGAGAGAGGGGCGGATTTGCGGGTGGTGTCGAGGCGATCGCGTTCGGCGATCGAATCGGTCTGGCCTTCGGCGGCGCGGCGGCGGGCACGTTCAACGGGGTCGGCGTGAAGGAAGAAGCGATAGTGGGCGTCGGGAAAGATGACCGAACCGATATCGCGACCTTCCATGACCAAGCCCGGGAAGCCGTGAGTTTTTGCGACGGTGGTTTGGCCGCGTTGGTAGGCGAGCAAAGCGGCGCGAAGCTCGGGGACGGCGGCGAAGTGAGAGACACTGGCGTTGACGGCGGCGGTGCGGATTTCGGCGTCGGGCACGATTCGACCGTTCACCTTCATTTGGGCGCGTCGTCCGTCGACATCGGTTTCGAGTCGCAAGGCGGTGGCAGTCTTCGCGATCGCGGTGGCATCGTCCGGTTGCACTCCTTGATGGAGGAGCTCAGCCGTGAGAGTGCGGTAGAACGAGCCGGTATCGACGTGGAGGAGGTTAAACCTTTCGCTCAGGGCGCGGGAGGTCGACGACTTGCCGGAGGCGGCTCCGCCATCAATGGCGATAATGGTGAACGAGGGTTCTGTCACGCAGCGGAGGATTTTCCCCGCACGGTATCCAGCAACTCAAAAAAGTTAGGAAACGTCTTGGTGCAAACGGATGGTTCTTTGATGGAGAGCCACGGGGTGCCGTCACCTTTGAGGTCGTGGCAGCCCAAGATAGCGAAACTCATGGCGAAGCGGTGGTCGCCATACGTCGAAATGGTTTGGCCGGTTCGCAGGGGACGGGGCGTAATATTGAGTGAGTCATTGGCTTCGACCACGTGTTGGCCGAGCCGGCGAAGCTCGATGGCCATACCGGCGACGCGGTCCGTTTCCTGGGCTCGGGTGTGGGCAATGCCGGTGATACGAGTCGGGCCGTCCAGGAGAGGAGCGATGGCGGCAAGCGTGAGAAAAGTATCGGAGATTTCGTGGAAGTTTTCTTCCAACAGGGTTCGGGCCAGTCGGCTTTTTACCCGTTGCAGGACCTCGACGAAGGCCGCATCTCCCTGCAGGCCAACGCCCGGAGCGCGCAGACCGGGAAATGTTAGATTGCCACCGACAACGTGAGGAAGCATCTGCCAGTAGGAGGCGGCGGTGGCATCCGGTTCGATTGCGTAAGTTTTGGCGGGGTGGTAGGCCCCCGGAGAAAGTTTGAAGAGGCCGGCGGCTGCGGGAGGCATTTGGTAGCCAAATTCACCCATGATCCGCCGGGTTAATTCAACGAAGGTCCAGCGGACGGGGTCGACGAGCTGAATATCGATCGGAGCGGCCGCTAGCGGCGCCACCATCAGGAGAGCGGAAAGCAGCTGACTGCTGGCGCTGGCATCGAGGTTGATTTGCCCGCCTTGGAGACCCCGCGCATGAACCTCGAGCGGGAAGAAGCCCTCTTGTTTGGTGCAGCGCACGTCGGCTCCGAGGGCCCGCAGGGCATTGATCAGCTCGGCCATGGGACGATGGCGCATCTGAGTGACCCCATCGATGAGATAGACGCCACGAGGGGCCGCGGCGCAAAAGGCGGTGAGGAAGCGGGCGGCGGTGCCGGCGAGACCCACGAAGAGGGAGATGGGTTCTTCCGATTTAAAAAGGTTCTCCTGACCCGAAACGCGAAGAGTGGAGTTCTCGGCGTCGGAATCGACCGTGCAGCCGAGCTTCCGGAGAGCCGCAGCCATCAGTCTGGTGTCCACGCTAAACAGGGCACCAGTCAGCGTGACGGGGTCACGGCCAAGGGCAGCGAGGATGAGAGCGCGGTTGGTGAGGCTTTTCGAGCCGGGCAACATCACTTCACCACACGCGGGCGCGGTAAAAGGGACGATAGGCAGAACTGATGGGAATGAATTCACGTTCCCCGACTTAAAAGAAAGAGAACGAGAAAGAGAATGAGAAAGATTTCGGCTTTTAGGTTCGAAGGGAGTCTCGCCAGGTTTTGCCTCGCTCCAAACGCGTGCGGAGCTCGGTCCAGTCACGGTTGGAGAGGGCGGTGCGGAGGCGGTGGATTTCGTCCTCGTAGGAGTTGAGTGCCCGGAGGACTTCGTCCCGATTTTGTGCCAAGATGTCGATCCACATGGTGGCGTCACTGGCTGCGATGCGGGTCGTATCTTTGAGCCCGTTACCGGCGAGTTGGCTCCATTTTACTGGTTTTGTGCTCAGGAAATTTCCGAGAGTTGTGGTGATGAGCTGGGGCAGATGGCTGATGTGGGCCACGATCTCATCGTGCTCATCGGGATCGACGCAGATGACTTCACTGCCAAGATCTTGCCAAAATTTGGTGAGTCGCGTGACGACCGAGGCATCCGGTTCACCTCGGGGAGTGACGAAGCAGATACATTTGGCGAATAGATCGGGCGAGCCGTTGGCCCAGCCGGTCAGTGCGCTCCCGGCCATGGGGTGCGATCCGAGAAATGTGGCGGGGCTGTTTTCCGCCAGTAGGGCCGCCCGGGCTTGGCGGCAGATCTCTCCTTTCACACTCCCGACATCCGTGACGATGGCCGTGGCGGGGAGGTGGGGGGCGATTTGCAGCACTAAGTCGACGATGCGAGTGACGGGAGCCGCGATGACCACGAGGGAGGCATCCCGAACGGCCGTTTCGGGCGATTCGGCGACTTCGTCGCACCAAGGTTGGTCGGCAAGTTGAAGTCTGACCTCGGGACGTCGGGCCCAGATGACAATTCGGCGAGCGGTGCTGCGAGCGCGGGCAGCTTGCGCGACAGAACCGCCGAGCAAGCCGGGAGCCAGAATGACAAGTGTATCGACCACGGTTTCCGTAAAACGGCATGCGCGGGCAGTTGTCGAGCCCCCGATTGCGGATGATCGTCGGGCTGGTGCGTTGATTTTTTGGCAGACGCTAGTTTGGTTAGGTGAGTAATATGCCTTATGTTCAACGAAAGCGCCGTGGTTATGCCGTTTGGTTGAAAGTGCGATGGTGGGTCATCGGACTCGGAGGGATTGTGGTGTTGGGCGGTGGTTTCTGGGGGCTGACGCAGATCGGCCCACGCAAATGGGATGGGGATGCCCAGATCACGGTCGTCAGAAAGGATGATCCTGCGCTGCTGGCTCTGCAGGAGGAAGTTGAGTCACTGACTGAACGCTATGAGGCGGCGGGCGAAGGGGCAGATCCGGAACCGTTGCGGGAAGCGGTTAAGCTCCAGCAGCAGGTCGTGGCTAAATCCGAAGGGGGCGGGCAGTCCGAAATTTTGAGGCTTTTGAAGCTCGAGCGGCTGGTCGATGCGGTGCAAGCGCGTGAGCTCAATGCCTTAATTAGAGATTTGGATACGACGGGGCGGGTGGCCTATGATGTCAAAAAATTGGGGGAAGCCGATCTGGCTTGGACGGATGCCTGGGAAAAACAACGGGCGGTGAATCGATCGGGGGCTCCGGCGAGTTTGAAAAATTTCCGACGGGAATCGGCACTTGAACAAAAAATTCAGGGCCTGGCGGCGGCGCCTTTGGCGGAGGAAATGCAGGAGGCTTTGGCGGTGGCCAGGCGGGAAGTCGCGGCGGAGAATTGGGCGGAAGCGTATTCGGCTTTCGGGGCGGCGAGAGAGGCTCAGCAAGAGATTAACACCGAATTCGCGCGATCGCGTTACGCCGATCGTTTGAAGCTCGATCGGATCGAGCGGGAATTGGAGTCGTTGGATGCGGCCAATCTAGCGGCGGAGGTCGATGAATTAGAAGCATCGGGTGATGCGGCAATGGCGGTGGAGGACTACATCGGCGCCGCGATTATTTTCGAACAAGCGCGACAGCTGCAGACCCAGATTAATCGAGATTTTACCCGGAGCCAGTTCCTGTCGTCAGCGAAAGTGCAGAGCTTAGAGGTGAAACGGCAAACGGCGGCCAGCATCCCGCTGATCGAGGAAATCAAGGCCGAGGATCGTGCGATCGAGGGTTTGCTGCGACAGCGTCAAACGGTGTTGGCGGGGGAGCGTATCGTGGCGGCGGAAGCGCGTTTGAGAGCGGGCTACGAACGGCTCAAACGAGGAGAACGCTGGGATCCGGAACTGCAGTTGCGTTTAGGTTATTTGGCTTCGCAAGCGGAGCGTTTGGCTGAGATTCAGGATGCAATTTATGAGCGATTGCGGCCGCTGCCGGGGGTGGAGGAACTCAGAGTTTTACGCACAGAGTTTCCGCAAGCGCTTTACCAACAGGTGATGAAAACGAATCCGAGTCGAAATCAGGGCCGGGCGTTTCCGGTCGACTCGGTGAACTGGTTTGAAGCGACGAATTGTTGCGAGCGACTCAGTTGGATCGTGGGGAGAGAGGTGAGGTTACCGACTAGCGATGAATTTCGGATCGCAGTCGCTGGCACCACGGTTGGCGAGGTAGTGGGCGATCGAACGGAGAGCCAGGTAATGGCCTCGGCAGCGCCAAATGCCGCCGGGCTCTTTGATTTGCGGGGTAATTTGGCGGAGTGGTTAGCCGCACCGGCTGGTCAAGCGGGAGGGGTGCCTGCCCCGATTGCGGGAGGAAGTTATTTGGATAGTGCCGCGGCGCTGCGGAGCGTGATTCGAAACGAAATGCCCCGCTCGGATAGAGCGCGACACGTGGGCTTCCGGATAGTCGTGGAATTCGATCCAGTTGAGTAAGGCGGGCCTCGGGGCCGGGCCGAGAGAACCGACTATTTAGCTTTGCTCTCCACCGGGTGGGGGGATGCCGCCCAGCTTCAAAATCAGATCGAACTCAGGTTTGCGCAGCGGAATGACGGAGAGTCGGCTCTGGCGAATCAGGGCGATTTCGGATAATTTGGGTTCGGCTTTAACTTGGGCCAAGGTGACGGGAGAGGGCAGTGCTTTGCCGGCCTTGAGCTTCACGGCTACCCAGCGGTCATCGTCGATGGTGGGATCGGGGTAGGCCGTTTGCTGGACCGTGGCGATGCCCTGCACCTGTTTACCACTCACGCTGGCGTAGAATAGCACCTGATCGCCCTTCTTCATGGCTGAGAGGTTGTTGCGCGCCTGATAGTTGCGCACACCATCCCAGTCGGTGGTTTTGTCCCGGGTGAAATCATCCCAAGAATATTTTTCGGGTTCCTGCTTAACGAGCCAATATTGGGTTGTCATAAGAATGGGGGAGCAATTCGCTTGCGGCTCTACAAGACGGGGCGAATTGCAAAGGTCAAAACCTGAGCGTGGATCTTCGTGAAGAAAGCTGTGTCCACGCCAGAATGAATAAAACCATCTTTCCCATCAGGGTCGCTTTCATCGCACTTTGCGCGGCGACCGGTTGGTTGGTGTGTTACACCATCCGAGAGTGGGATGATTACCGAGTGTTGGCGACCTTCATTGGTCTGTCGATCGGTGTGCTGGTGGTGTTGGTGGATTTATTGCTTAAGGGCTTTTCTTTACGGGGATTGTCGGCGCTTACCTTCGGACTGGGGATGGGCGCGGTTATTTCCTATCTGATCGGGACTTCACCGTTATTCATCGAAGGTGATGCGCAGGTGCTTTATCTCACTCGTCTGGCGCTGTTTTTAATCGTGACGTATTTGTGCACGGTCATCGCGTTGCGGGGGAAGGACGAATTTAATCTGGTGATCCCTTACGTGCGTTTTGTGCCGCAGGAGGTTGATTCGCCGGTGGTGGTGGTGGATACGAGCGCTTTGATTGATGGGCGGATTGCTCGGATTTGTGAATCGGGATTTCTGAGTGGGGCGCTCATCATTCCACGGTTTGTGCTCGAGGAGTTGCAACGGGTGGCGGATTCGGCCGATACGGGCAAGCAGGCGAGGGGACGCCGGGGATTGGAAGTTTTGTCGGCACTGCGCCGGCTAAAGCAGCTAGATTTGCGAATTCACGAGAGTGAAGCTAGGGCAGAAGAGGTGGACGCGAAGATCGTATTTTTGGCTCAATCGATGAAGGCCAAGCTTCTCACGACCGATTATAATTTAGCGAAAATGGCGGAGTTTCATGGGGTGCCGTGGCTTAACCTGAACACGTTGGCCAAGTCTCTGCGCCGAGAGTTACTTTCAGGCGAACCGATCGAAGTCGATTTGGTCAAGACGGGGCGCGAAGATCATCAAGGGGTCGGCTATTTGGACGATGGTTCGATGGTCGTGGTTGAGCAGGCCAGGTCATTGGTGGGGACTCGAGTCATGGCAGAAGTGACCAGTATTTTGCCCTCCGCTGGCGGCAAGATGGTATTCGCACGTTTGGTGGGCCCAACCGATTAGTCCGGAAGGAAGTCGTTGGTGCCGAAGTTTTTGGCGAGGTGAAGATCGCCTTTTGTTGAACTCTGTCGCGCCCGCGTCGCGGGCGGCTCGGGAACTCGGGCAAGAGATGATAACGAGACCCTTTTCGATTCTTAAAAAAAGTTGGCCGGTCACCTACCCCTAAGTGACCGGCCATTTGTTTTCTGAGTTGCCTCAAATGTTCCTGCTAGGCGGGAACGTTGGAAAGATCGCACTGGTTGAGCGGTCTGTCAATTGGAGGTGAGCAGAAAAATTACGTATGTCTTTGGGGGTAGAATTTCCTGCTTGATAGGCCCTTGCTGCTGGCTCGAGAAGAAGAAGGAGAGAAATTCGAATTGCGGAAAATGACAATCGAGATGCGCAATTATGACTAAACCTGCTTGGTTGTTTTCTACTACTATTACCGATCAGGTCGCACGGGCTTTTTCGCCGCACAAACGTCTAGCCCGTTCACGCTATCTTCACCCTCAAAAATCCCCCTTTTTCTATGCCTCGCGTTCTCGTCACCACCACCTCTTTTCAAGACACTTCAGGTCCTCATCACGATCTGCTGGCTTCGGCTGGCTGGGAGATCGTTACTGCTCGCGGTCCCCTCAACGAAGCGGACACATTGGCGCTGATGGGTGATATCGATGCGTTCATTTGCGGAGACGATTTGATTACCGAGGCGGTCCTCGCGAAAGCCCAACCCCGACTGAAGGTGATTTCGAAATATGGTATTGGGGTAGATAAGATCGATGTGGCGGCCTGCACGGCGCGGGGCATCCCTTTACTCTTCACGCCGGGCGTGAACCACACCACGGTGGCGGAGCACGTTTTTCTCCTGATGCTCGCTTTGCAGAAGCATCTTTTGTTTCACACGGACTCCACGCGAGCTGGGCGCTGGGAGCGTAAGACGGGGCACGAGCTTTGGAACAAAACGATTGGCATCGTGGGACTGGGTCGGATCGGTAAGGAAGTCGCGGTGCGCGCGAATGCCTTCGGTATGAAAGTCATCGCTTACGATCTGTATTGGGATGAGGCGTTTGCCGATGCGAATCAAGTCAAGCGAGCCGACACCGTGGACGATATTTACGCGGTGGCTGATTACCTATCACTGCACACGAACCTGACGCCGGAGACTCGCGAGATGGTGCGGGCGGAGACGATCGCGAAGATGAAAGAAGGGGTTCAGATTTTCAACTGTGCCCGGGGCGAAATCGTGCACACGGCTGACATGGCGGCGGCGTTAAAAACCGGCCGCGTCGGCGGTTACGGCGCAGACGTATTGGACGAAGAACCCCCGCCGCCTGATCACCCGCTGCTGCACTTGCCCAACTGTGTGATCACGCCGCACGTGGGGTCTCGAACCCAGGAGAGTGTGGTGCGGCAGGCGACCAAGGCGGTGGAAAACCTGCTCATGGTGGCACGAGGGGAAAAGCCCCACGCTCAGATCAATCCTGATGTCCCTTTCGTTAACGGCAAGTTGCGGTAAATCGCAGTCCCACTCCCTCCCCTCAACATGTCTGATAAATTTTACATCGTTTCGGAAACTGAACATAACGCGCTGGTGGCAGCTGCTTACCAGCATCGTGGCTTTAGCGCCGAAGAAGCGGCCAGTGGCGCCAAGCTTTGCGCCGAAGCTTCACGACATGGCATTCGCACTCACAATGCCCTCAAGGCGCTGCACCTTGATCACCTGTTTGGGTCGGGTTCGCAAGGTTGCGTCCCGAACGTCGAAATCGAAGAGAAGCCGTCCCGCTTTGCCGCGAGCAAGATTTGGAACGCCAATCGTAAGCTCGGTCAGGCGACAGCCTATGCGGCGATGGAAGAGGCGATTCGGTTGGCTGACGAATTCGGCGTTGGCATGGTCTCGGTCGATAACGCGTTTCACTATCTTTGGGGCGGTGGATATGTCATGGAGGCTGCTAAGCGCGGTTACATTGCTTACACAAATTGCACGGCGGCGTTGGCGGAAGTGGTGCCCTTTGGGGGCAAGTTTCCGACGCTGGGGACGAATCCACACTCGTGGGGCCTGCCGACGACGGACGCGGTCGGATTTCCGATCGTGATTGATTGGGCGACTTCGGTGGTGGCGATGGGACGCGTGCAGCAATTTGCCCGGGAAGGCTTGCCGTTGCCGCCGAATGCAGCGGTCGATGCGGATGGCAACCCGACAACCGATCCGACCAAGGCGAAGGCGCTGATTCCCTTTGGGGCGCACAAGGGCTACGGTCTTTCGCTCATCAACGAACTCATCGGTGCTTACATCGGTGGTTCACTGCCGACTCTTCGTAGCCGATGGGACCAACAACCCGAAGAGAAACACTCTTGCTGTTTCTTTTTCCAAGTTTGGCATCCTGATGCGATGGCGGCGGGCGATTTTGCGCTCGGCCGCACGCAAGGGGAGAACGTGAAAGCCGTGCTGGGAGATCTGCTTGGCCACGGGAATGAGAAGTGCATCCTGCCGGGGCAATTTGAAGCCCAAGCCGCCCGTCTCAGTGCTGAGCATGGCGGTCTGTTGTTCAGTGCGGCGGAAGTTGATGGTTTCAATGAAATCGCGGCTGAAGTCGGCCGAACCCCGTGGTCCACCGCCGCGCTCAAATCGGTCGAGGTGTAATCAAAATTTAATCGCTAAACTATCATGTCCCTAGAATTACGTCCCAAAGCTGAATGCCAATTTGACCAAGTCTCGCTTGGCGAAGTCATGCTCCGTCTCGATCCCGGTGAAGGCCGGATCCGCTCAACGCGCTCGTTTCAAGCCTGGGAAGGGGGCGGCGAATACAACACCTCGCGCGGTCTGCGCAAATGCTTCGGTTACAAGACGGCCGTGGTCACTGCCTTCGTTGACAATGAAGTGGGTCACCTCGTGGAAGACTTCATCATGCAAGGGGGAGTCGCGACCGACTTCATTCAATGGCGAGAAGATGATGGCATCGGTCGCAGCGTGCGTAACGGCCTCAATTTCACGGAGCGCGGCTTCGGTATCCGTGGTGCCGTCGGCGTGCCCGACCGGGGGAATACCGCGGTTTCACAGCTCAAGCCGGGAGACGTCGATTGGGATCATATTTTCGGCGAACTGGGGGTGCGCTGGTTCCATACCGGTGGTATTTATGCCGCACTCGGTGAGACCACGCCCGACGTCGTGATCGAGGCCGTGCAGTCGGCGCAGAAATACGGCACGATCGTTTCCTACGATCTGAACTACCGTCCGTCCCTCTGGAAGAGTATCGGTGGTCATGCGCGTTGCCAAGAGGTCAACCGCGAGATCGCAAAGTATGTCGATGTGATGATCGGCAATGAAGAAGATTTCACCGCGTCACTCGGATTTGAAGTCGAAGGGGTCGACGAAAACATCAGCGAAATCGAGACCGGTGCGTTCAAGCGGATGATCGAAACAGCGGTGGCTGAATTCCCGAATTTTAAGGCCGCCGCGACGACGCTGCGTCGCGTGATTACCGCGACCAAAAATGACTGGAGCGCAATCCTGTGGCACGACGGTGAATTTTACGAGAGCCGCAAATATCCTGAGCTTGAAATTCTCGATCGGGTGGGCGGAGGCGACAGCTTCGCATCCGGCGTGCAGTTTGGATTCATGGAATTTAACGATCCGAAGAAAGCCGTCGAATACGGTGCGGCTCACGGCGCCTTCGCCTCAACCACTCCGGGCGACACCTCAATGGCGACGCGCAAAGAAGTCGAAAAGCAGATCAGTGGCGGCGGCGCCCGGGTAGTGCGCTAATGAATCAACCCTCCCTTATTTCCATGTTCGCTGAAGAAACTCGTAATCGTCTTAGTGCTGCCGGGGTTGTCCCGGTAGTGGTTATCAATGATGCCGCCAACGCGGTGCCGCTCGCCAAAGCGCTGCTTGCCGGTGGCGTAAAAGTGATCGAGCTCACGCTGCGCACCGCGGCGGGGCTCGATGCAATCAAGGCGATCGCATCCGAGGTGCCCGAAATGTTGGTTGGCGCGGGGACCGTATTGTCGACCGAGCAAGTTCGAGCGGTGAAAGCCGCCGGAGCGGCGTTCGCCGTCGCGCCCGGAACCAATCGCATGATCCTCGCGGCCGCACAGGAAGTGGATCTGCCGTTCGCGCCCGGCGTGATGACGCCATCGGATATTGAGACCGCACTTAGTATGGGGTGTCGAATGTTGAAGTTCTTCCCCGCGGAGAGTGCGGGAGGGGTGACCCATCTCAAAGCGATGTCGGCTCCGTATGCGCACCTTGGCGTGAAGTTCATGCCGACGGGTGGCATCAAAGCAGCGCAACTCGCCGACTACTTGGCGGTGTCAACCGTGGCAGCGGTCGGGGGATCATGGTTGGCCACAGGTCCCCAGATCGACGCTGGCGATTGGGCTGCGATTACGGCCCAAGCCGCCGCCGCGATGGCGATCGTGAACGCCAGCCGCGGCTGAGGTGCGAAAATATCAAGGCCAAGGGCCAAAAACTCAGCCGGAGTGTTATGCCTCCGGCTTTTTTGGGTCCCCGGTTTCCTCCGCGGTCAGCGGGCCGAGTAATTTGACCTGATAGCGCTCGATGGCCTCGGGCGGAACGACGATTTTCCAGGGGGACAGTTCCGACTCACGACGAGCGGTTAAATTTACGAATGGGGTGATCTCCGCTGAGGCGGTTTCAGGCGCTTGGAGGACGACGGTAGCAGTGAGTTCCAGCTGCTGCGCGATCGTTTGAAAGTCAGCCTGTTCGAAAAAGCGTTGGATGACGGCGTCACGGTCGGTTTCGGGTAGGTCAGCCAGCACGTCATCGATGACTGGGCGCACGGCGTCCCAATCGATGGGGTTGGGTTTTAGAGCAGGATCCATGGCGGCGGTTTGTTCGCGTTGTCGGCAGCGGGAATGGGAACGAATCAGTTTGGTCGCCGCGAAGCGCGTGCTCGTGAATAACCAGCCAGAGAGTGAAGGATGTGAGGCCAGCTCAGCGGCGCGTTCGGCGGCGTCGGCAAAGACCTGCTGGGCGACGTCTTCGGCGAGCTGCCGGTCGCCATGGAGAATTCGCAGGGCGGTCGAATAAACGAGCGGGAGACGATGATCTACCCAGGAACGAAAGGCGGCCTGATCACCCCGTTGGGCGAAGCGGGATAAGAGTAGGGAATCCTCGGTCATCGAATGGATCGCACCCGTTGAACGGAAAATTCGCACAACAAATATGAGCAAGTGCTCGACCAGAGGTTCACCGCTTTCGATTGGTCCGCGAGCATTGCCCGAGCCGCCCTGGGGCGATTGTTACTGCCTTGGAGAGATGGGGGATGACATATTTCATTCCATGGCGGTCATTGATCCTGGAAAGCTTGCGCAACATTTGAGGTATTTGACGGAGACGATTGGGGTGCGTCTGGCCGGTTTGCCTGGCGAGTCGGCGGCGGCTGACTACCTGCTCGGGGAATTTGAGTCCATGGGCGTATCCGCATGGCAGGAAGCGTTTCCGATTAATGCCCGGGATGTGCAGTCGCAGCAATTGCAGCTCTGTTATGATGGCGCCTGGCACGATGCGGGGTGTTCACTTTTTGCGAATACTCCCGGCACGAGCGGAGCATGGGTCGAGGCACCATTGGTGTTTTTCGAGGGAGCGACGGGATATCAGCGGGAGGATCTTTCGTCGGTGATGGCAGGCAATGTCGTCTTGCATCTTGGGTGTCATATTGAGTCGCAGGAAAACTACCGAAGATTAATGGCGGCAAAACCCGTTGGGCTGCTCATGGCGGATGATCGGTTTCCTGGAACCGAGCCTTTGGCGGACGCGATATTTCCGACCTATGCGGCCAATTGTGGCACGGTGACGTCGCTCAATGTAGCATTTTTCGACGCTTGGAAGTGGCGTGAACGGGGGGCCACCAAAGCGCGGTTCCGGGTGGTGGGAGGCCCGCGCCCGTCCAAGTCGTCCAATGTGGTCGCAGAACTCCCGGGGAGTGATTCCAGCGCGGGGATCATCTTCATTGGTGCGCATCATGATACTCAGGCAGATTCTGTGGGGGCCGATGACAATGGCTCCGGTGTGGCGGGACTCATTGAGCTCGCTCGAGGGTTGGCGGCGCAGGAGCGTCGTCGCTCGATTCGTATTATATCGTTCGGGGCTGAGGAACAGCTCTCGGTGGGCAGCTCGGTTTACGTGCGGCGGCATCGTGAGGAATTGATCCAGCGAGGCGGGGTGATCTTCAATCTGGATAGTTATGGATCTTTACTCGGGTGGAACACATTGTCGGGCAGTGGATCAGTGGAATTGGATGCTCAGCTTGCTCGCTGTTTTAAAAATGAAGGACAGTATTTTCGTCGAGAACAGGGAGTCATGCCGTATGCGGATCATTTTCCTTTTAACGCCGCCGGGATTCCGGGACTGACATTGATGAGATTGAATTGTGCGGCGGGACGCTTTTTTCATCACCGGGCGGACGATGATATGAGCCGATTGGATTACGCGATTATGGCGTCGTCATTGAACGCGGTCGCCGCTTTTGCAAATGACACGGCGCGGGCTGATAAATTGCCTTTTGAGTTGGCCATTGGAGCGGAAGATCGACCCGATATTTCGCGCTGTTGGGAAGATCTCTTCGGGGGATGGTCGGAAGAGTGATCTGGCGGCATTTTTATCCAAGATGACGGCCTAAGGGCGGGCAATGATCTGAACCCGGACGAGGCGGGTCGTGATGGCGAATCACTCGCGCCCGCATGATTTTCTGGCTTTTGAGATGGGCGGAATCGAAATTGGAAGTGCGGGACCAGGCGATTTTCGAGGCCAAAACACGAGGAATTGGGCGAGGGCCGATAGTCGAATCGGGATGAGTCGCATTCGATTTTACCCGGTTTCATTTTTGACCGAGCTGGATTTGGGTTTGTCGCTGACGAATGCTCCGTCCGCAAAATAGAAAACCTTTCCAAAAGAACCAAGGTGCATCGGAACAGCCCCCTTTAGATTGTCGCTTTTGGTCTTTAGAAATCGGTTTAATCACTTTCGTGGCACCACGGGGATGGGCACTGAGCGGATCCGTTTGCCGGTTGCTTTTCGGGAAATAACAACTGCCGTGGGTGGATGAATAGTATTAAAGGCCAGAGGGTATTTGTATCTGGATCGGCGAAAGGGATTGGTCGGGCCATCGCGGCCGCTTTTGTGAGTGAAGGAGCCCAAACGATCGTTCATAGCCGATCGGAAAGCAGTGCGGTAGCGACGCGTGATCGTCTCGGTGCGCAGCATGCCGTCTGGGGGGAGCTCAGCACCGCAGCGGGCACGGCTGCAGTGGTCGCCCAGCTTGGGGTCATCGGTCCCGTTGATGTGCTGGTTAATAATGCGGGGATCTTTAGTTCGGAAGATTTCTTCAAACTCGAAGACGACGTGTGGCTCGATTACTTTCAGACCAATGTGATGAGCATGGTGCGGCTCTGCCGGGCGCTCATGCCGAATATGCTGGAGCGCAATCACGGTGCGATCATCAACATTGCCAGTGAGGCGGGCGTGAAACCGCTGCCGCAGATGATTCATTATTCGATGACGAAGTCGGCAACTATTTCAGTTTCACGAGGCCTCGCTGAACTCACCAAAGGCACCGCAGTTCGCGTTAACAGTCTGCTCCCGGGGCCAACTTGGACAGCCGGCGTGGCGAGCTATTTCGATGGCCTCGCCAAGCAGGAAGGGCGCTCGGTGGACGAAGTGCTCAAGGGGTATTTTCAGGAACACGAACCCACCTCGTTGATACAGCGGTTCGCGACGGTGGAAGAAATTGCTGACGCGGCCCTCTTTCTCGCTCGAAACGGAGCGGTTAATGGCAGCGCACTCCGGGCCGAAGGCGGGATTATCCGAGCGTTGTAAGGTGGCGCCATTAAAATGGCTCGGATTTCGCCGACCGAGCCCACTCGGTGGCGTAATGATATCGAGTGCGAATCTCGCTAAAAGGACGCCTTCTAGCAGCCTGTCGGACTTAGAAACGAATCTCAATAAGACGGCCTCGAAGGTGCCTCAGTCTCAATCCAATCACTTCGCGGCGAACTTTGAAGTCATCCTTGAGCCTATAGATCGCTTCGAGGGGTTAAGTCCGACAAGCTCCTAGGGCAAGGGAGGCGGGCACCGGCGCGAGGTAGACGGTGCGCCCGTTGGGCTCGCTTCCGTTTTTGACGTGGTCGGGTTTTGCTGTTTACAAAGACCTCGCCCGCACGATGGAAGATCTCAATCACAGCGCAAAAGATTATCAGGGGAACGACCTGAAAGAAAAAATTTGGAGGATTATCTTTCTTTCGGATTCGGGCACGGCGCGCGGTTTTGACATCACGTTACTGTTCCTGATCTCGGGGAGTGTGCTGGTCGTGATGCTGGAAAGTGTGGAGGCGGTCGCCGCGAAGCACTCGACGTTGCTGTACGGGTTGGAGTGGTTCTTTACCATTCTTTTCACCATTGAATATGCCCTGCGGATCTGGGTGGTGCGAAGAAAGAAAAAGTATCTATTCAGCTTTTTCGGGATCGTCGATCTGCTCTCGATTCTACCCACGTTCATCGACTTTATCCTGGCGGGATCGGGGCACTTTATAATCGTCCGGATTCTGCGAATGTTGCGGATGTTCCGCATCCTGAAAATGGCGGAACACATGGGAGACGCTCATGTGTTGATTAATGCGATGAAGGCCAGTCGCCCGAAGATCGCCGTCTTTATTTTCAGTCTGATGGCGATTGTTTCGATCGAGGGAACTTTGATGTATATCATTGAGGGGGGAGTCGAGAATACCGGGTTCACTAGCATTCCGCAGGCGGTTTATTGGGGCATAGTGACCGTGACGACGGTGGGCTACGGGGACATCGCTCCGGTGACCGTTTTGGGCAAGATGCTGGCTTCGGTGATGATGCTGACCGGTTTTGCCATCATCGCGGTGCCGACAGGAATCGTCAGCGCCGAGCTGAATCGGGAAATGAAGAAAGTCTCCATGGATCTTCGGCATTGCGAAGGCTGCGGTCACGACGGCCACGATCCCAAGGCGCTTCATTGTAAAATGTGCGGCCACAAATTATGAGGAGATCGGCCTGACTTCGGGGGCTTTTTTCGGTGCGGGTAGGTCGAAGAGCGGAAGAAGGAATTCTTCGAGATGGATATTTGGTCAGGCGCGAAGTAGAAATGGAAATGTCGGCGTTACGAATCTTGGGATTATTAGGGGTGGTCCTGCTGGTTGCCGGGGTGGGCGGGTGTTTGGCCCATCGGAAGCTGTTGTATTTTCCGAGCCATGATCCTGCCCCGACGGATCTGTCACCGTGGGTGGTGGGCGGGGAGTTGGTGGGCTTTGCCCGGGAACGAGATGAGCCGGAGGCGGTTTGGCTGATGTTACACGGCAATGGAGGTCAAGCGAGTCACCGGGGCTATGTGCGGTCGCGGATGCGCGAAAGCGATGCGCTCTACGTCATGGAGTATCCGGGTTACGGGGCGCGGGCGGGCAGTCCCTCGCGAAAGGTGTTCAACGAGGCGGCGGCGCAAGCGTTGGCCGAGCTGCGGAGAAGATTTCCGGATAAACGGGTGGGGGTAATGGGGGAGTCGATTGGCACGGGACCGGCAGCGTGGCTCGGTAGTCAACCGAGTCCACCGGACAAGATTGTATTGGTGGTGCCCTACGATAAATTGGAACGGGTCGCTCAAGCGAAATTTCCGTATATCCCGGTGGGTTTGATCATGCGGGATAAGTGGGACAACATTGCCGCCCTGCAGGGTTACTCCGGGGAGTTGGAGATTTACGGTGCCGCGGATGATCGGATCATTCCGGTGGAGCATGCGAAGGCTCTCGCAGCGGCTTTGCCCCGGGCAAAATTTCAAATCCTGCCGGGAGGACACAATGCGTGGTCTTATCAAACCGAGCTCAGGATCGGATTTTAATCGGGCGGGGCGATCCGGCGATTATGTTGGTCAGGGCTTGATAATTTAGGCGACCGATCCGTTGAGCCGTGATAAGTTTTGCCTCCGATCATGACTACGGTGCGCCATTTAACTCACAGCGATTTGAACGCGGGATTGCCGCTGATTGAGGCCGCGCCACTCAATGAGGGGCGAGTTGAGATGATTGTGCGGCGGCCGGCGACCGATCAGCGAGAGTCGTTGGAGGAAGCGGAGCTGTCTGTCGCGCTGGGTTTGGTCGGAGACAACTGGAGTCAAGGCAGCGCGAACCCCGAGTGTCAGTTGACGCTGATGAATTCTCGAGCGGTTGATCTGGTGGCGGCGGGAGATCGCGGACGATGGGCTTTGGCGGGGGATCAGCTTTATGTAGACTTGAATATCGGCAGTGGAAATTTGCCGGCGGGCACGCAGTTAGCGATCGGAGCCGAGGCGATGGTGCAGGTCACTGCGGAGCCGCACACGGGGTGCGCTAAGTTCATCGACCGGTTTGGCCTCGAGGCCATGAAATTTGTGAACGGACCGGTGGGCCGTCCGCTTTGTTTGCGCGGTATTAACACGCGGGTGGTGCACGGGGGAACGATTCGGGTGGGTGATCAGGTGCGAAAGCTGGCCCAGGATTAGGTGCGGTAGGCGGAGTCCACCTCGAGTCCGAAATGATTCTGGGCGTTGCCGAAACAGATGTCCTTAACAAGGCCACCCACTAGATCCATATCGGCCGGCAATTCACCGTGCGTCATTTCATCACCGAGTAGATTGCACAACGTGCGGCGGAAATACTCGTGCCGGGGGAAGGACATGAAGCTGCGAGAATCGGTCAGCATGCCCACAAACCGGCTGAGCAGCCCGAGATTTGAGAGGGCATTGATCTGCCATTCCATCGCTTCTTTTTGATCGAGAAACCACCAGCCGGTGCCGAACTGCATCTTCCCGGGAGTGCTGCCGTCCTGGAAGTTACCGAGCAGCGTGGCCATCATGTAGTTGTCGGATGGATTCAGATTATAGACGATGGTTTTCGGGAGCTCGTTGGTGTCGTCGAGCGAGGAAAGGTAACGCATGAGAGGGCGGCACTGGCGATCGTCGCCGATGCTATCGAAGCCGGTGTCGGGACCGAGTTCGCGGAACTTGCGGGCGTTGTTGTTGCGAGAGCAACCGAGGTGCAGCTGTTTGGTCCAGCCGCGCCGGGCATCCCAGCGCCCAAATTCGAGCATGAGTAAGGAGCCGAAGCCGAGTTGTTCGTCGGCGCTAGCGGTGCCGCCGTCCCGGACTTTCTGGAAGATCGTGCGCGCGGCGGCTAGATTGCAGGGGGAGGCCAGCGCCACGTTGAGGCCGTGATCGGAGATGCGTCCGCCGATGGCGTGGAAGTCGGCGTGACGTTTTTCGAGGGCGGCAAGCAGCTCGTCAAAATTGGTGACGGGTAGGTTCGCGGTGACGGCGAGCTTATCGCAATAGGCGTTGAAGGTGATGGAGTCGCCAATCGCGTAAGCTTTGTCGGGGCGAAAGGTGGGGTAGACGCGGGTCTTCAGTCCGCTTTGGGCGATCGTCTGATGCAGTTCGAGGGAATCGGCCGGATCATCGGTGGTGCAGGCCACGGCGACTTTTTGGGTATCCAGAATTTGGTGAACAGACTTAAAGGGGAGTTGAGCATTGGCCTGCTCCCAAACGGCCTGAGCGCTGGAGGGATCGAGGAGAGTATCGATATCGAAGTAGCGTTTCAGTTCGAGATGCGTCCAGTGGTAGAGTGGATTGCGCAAGGTGTGGGGCACGGTGGCGGACCAGGCCTCAAATTTCTCCCAATTGGAGGCGTCGCCCGTGCATAAATGTTCGGCCACGCCGTCGGCTCGCATAGCGCGCCATTTATAGTGATCACCGCCGAGCCAAATTTCCGCGAGATCGGCGAAGGTGTGATTCGTGGCGATTTCGGATGGAGAGAGGTGATTGTGATAGTCGAAGAGGGGCGCGTCGGCGGCGAAGTCGTGGTAGAGCTCGCAAGCAGCATCGTTGCGCAGAAGGAAGTCGTCGTGAATGAAGGGGCGCATCTCTCGTATGGATTGGGGATTTTGGATTACGGAATTGGGGAAGTCGCGGCGGGCGATTGCTCACTTAGATTACCGGAGCGATATCGTTAAGGAGGTCTGAGTAGGTAGTCAGAGACTTGAGCCGGTCGCGAACTGAGGCGCAGGTTTCGGGGGCAGCGACACCGGTGTTTTCGGCGAGGAAGATGAGGTAGTCTCCCACGCGTTGAGCGTAGGCCAGACGAGTTTCCTCACTGATGGCGTAGAAACGCGCCCGCTGGCGGTAGCCGGCGGGGGAGTGATCGCCGAGGGCGTCTTTGTGGGCTTTCCCGCCGGCCGCCAGCACGTAGAGAAAATTGTATTCGAAAAACAACACACGGTCGGGATGCGGCGGGAGTTGGTCGACCCGTTTGCGGCAATCGGCCGGGGAGGCGTAGAGCGCGCCTAAATCGGGGATCTCGTCGAAACTGTCGTTGATGAAGCTGCGCGCGGCCGTTTGTTCGGTGGCGTCGGCGCTGAACGCGCCGGCAACGGCGAGTTCGACGGTGAAGGCATACCAATCGCGCCAGAGCTTTTGGTCGCTGGCGTTGGTGGAGGCATGGAGGGCGCGGCCCATCTCGTAAGTGTAACGTCCGCTGGTTTTGATCTCGAGACGACTGCCGGTCATTTCGCCCATGATTTGGTAGTTCTCGGCCGACTTTCCGGAGCCGGAATGGAATCCGATGCTGACGCCGAATTTCTCGCAGACGGACCACTGCGTGGAGATTAGCTCACGGAGGCGGTCGTTGTCGGGAAAAGGGATATTCTTTTGGAAACCAAACGCCGGGGCGATGAAGTTGACGGGCATTGCCATGGCTTCGCAAAGCGCGAGCATGATGCCGGTGGTTTCGGCGGTGGTGAGACCGGGGAGTTCATCGATCGAAAGTTCGCGGAGATAAGGGCGACCAGCATCGGTCGTGAAGGCTTCCTCGCGGGCGATGCGATAGAGCTCGTCGCGCTGTTTCATTTTCACCATCGCAGGCCACACCGTGCAGAGGAGGGCGTTGAATTCGGCGTCGGAGGCGGTGAGACCGACTGCGGTCATGCGAGATTTGATGCGGGCTTGGAGCGCGGGATCGATATCGGCGATGTCGGCAGGCTCATTTTTGGCCAGTTCCGGCGAGAGATCGAAAGTGATGTAGCTGGCGAGGAGGGAGCCACGCACGAGGGCGGCTTCGCGGTTATCAAACTTGCCGCCGATGGGTTGGTGGTCGGCGTTGAAGGCCCAGGCGATACGTCGCTGATGAAAGCCGGTTTTTAGTTTTGAGATCACACAACCGTGGCTCATGCCCTCGACGGATTGGCCTTGGTGGCCTTCGGGAACGGAGGCACCGATGAAGGGGAAGGGGACGGTGTCGAGGCGTTGGGCGAGCATCTCGTCGACATCGTAGACGAGTTCGCGGGGAATGCTGTTTTGGTTGGCGGTGAGGCCGACGCCGAGTTGGGCCATGGTCCAATCGACCGCCGGCCAATGCAGCGAAGTGAAGCGGGCGCCGATACCGAGGGTGCTTCGTCCGAGATTGGCTCCCGCAGTGGGGAATACGGTGGCGGCGGGATCGGTCTCGAGAATGTGGTTCTTCAGCGTGAGGAGGTTGGCCCATGAAGCAGGAAAGACAACCGAACCGGAGTTCAGGGCGACCCCTTCGGCGAGGGCATTGATCGCGTCGGCGGCCTGGGCATCGGGCTTGAGCACCCAAGCGCAGTCTCCGGTATCGAAATCTTCGCGGAGTTTCCACTGGCCGTGGGCGGTGCGGAATCCGCTGTGGGGCCAAATGTGGAGGGCATCACCGCCGTGCAGGCGAGAGCTGAGGGCGGGCCAGTCGAGACAGAAGTCGGGGGATATGCAGGGATTAGTGGCGATGCGAAGTTGGTTGGAAACGAGAAAGGAATTAATCGCGGAGGACATGATGACGTCGAGGTGAGGAGCCGTGGAACGGGGCAAAAAGTGAGCGTTGCGGCGGGCTAGATCGTCATGGACTGGAAACCGCCGTCGACGACGACTTCCGCGCCAGTGACAAAGCTGCTCGCCGCTGAATTTGCGAGGAAGAGGGTCGCGCCGATGAGCTCTTTGGATTCGCCAAATCGGTTCATGGGTGTGTGGCCCATGATTGTTTTGATCCGGTCGGGAGTGAGCACTTTGCGGTTTTGTTCGGCGGGGAAGAAGCCTGGGACAATGAGGTTGACGCGCACGCCCTGAGTCGCCCATTCCCGGGCGATGTTCTTGGTGAGATTGGTCATCGCGGCTTTGGAAGCGGAGTAGGTGAAGACGCGGGAAAGCGGGAGGCGGGCAGACGCGGAGCCGACGTTGATTATAGAACCGCCGTCGGGGGCCTGGAGCATGTGTTCGCCGAAGACCTGACAGGAAAGGAGGATGCCTTTGACGTTGGCCGACATGATGTGATAGAACTCGTCTTCGGAGATTTCGAGCAGAGGGGTGGGGGAGTTCACCCCAGCCCCGTTGATCAGGACATCGACGCGACCGGAGCGAGCAAGGACGGCGTCGCGCAGGGCGGTGAGATCGGCTTTGCTCGTCGCGTCGGCGGGGTGAAACCATGCATTCCCCCCGGCGGCTTTGATTTTCTCAAGGCGGGCAGCCGCTTTGGTCTCATTGCGTCCGACTAAAACGACTTCAGCGCCGGCGCCCGCGAGGCCTTCGGCCATCGCCCCGCAGAGTTCGCCGGTGCCACCGATGACGACTGCGACGCGGTTTTTGAGAGAAAATAGGGACTCAAGGTAGGAGGTGCTCATAAAAGGTTCGGGGATGAAGGTAGAGAGTATCAACGGGGGTTAAAATCACGCAGACGAAAAACCGCATAAGGTTTTACATTTTGCGCAGGAGTGTTGAAGTCAACTGATGCCAGACGAGCGCCGAAAAAGAGTGGGAATCATGTTGTCGATGGACACTGAGCATTGGCACGGTGTCTTGCAGGGGTTGGCGGATGGATTTCGCGAGACGCCGAACGTTCAGGTCTTGAAACTATCGCGTCCGGCAAAATTTGAAGCAACCGCGTTGCGGCGATTGAAGCTGGACGGATTGATCACCCGGATCGCTTCGAAGGAAGATGAAAAACTATTGGCGAATGCGGGTCTGCCGGTCGTGAATGTTTCGGGACGGTTCGCGGCGGAAAAGCTCACTAATGTCGTCAACGATGATGAGCGAGTGGGGGCATTGGCGGCGGCTTTCTTTCGGCGCCGGGGCTATGCGAGTTTTGGGTTTTGTGGGGTCGAGCGCCACCTATCTTCGCGGCTGCGACAGGAGGGGTTTCGCAAGGCTCTCGAGGCCGAAGGCATCGTTGTGGCGGAGGCGATTTTACCTGAACTCCCGGAGGGGGATGCGCCGTCTCTTCAGGCGGTGAAGCGCTTGGCGGCTTGGGTCAAACCGCTGCCCAAACCCGTCGCGGTGTTTTGTTTTAATGATGCGATTGCGCGGGCGGTATCGGAAGCATGTGCGGAGGTGGAAATGATCATTCCGGACGACGTGGCGGTATTGGGGGTCGATAATGATGACATTCAATTGGGGTTTTCCGCGGTGGCGCTTTCGAGTATCGAACTCAACCGGCGACTGATCGGATTTAGAGCGGCCAAGCGATTACTGGCTATGGTGGAGGAGCCCGCGTTGACGATTGAGACATTGCGAGTGCCGCCGCTAAAAATCGTAGCGCGGGGATCGACGGATAAGTTGGCCGTCAAAGATCCGGTTGTGGCGGCCGCGTTGGACTACATTGCCGATCGTTTGGGCAACGCGATTTACGTGGATGACGTCGCGCGCGAGACGGGGGTGTCGCGGCGGTCCTTGGAGATGCGGTTTCGGGCAGCGCTAAAGACTTCGGTTTATGCCGAGGTGCAGAGGCAGCAACTGGAGCGAGCCGAAATTCTGTTAAAGGAAAACCCGAGGCTCACCATCGCGGAGGTGGCGTATGCCTGTGGGTTCCAGGATGCACGGCACCTGAGTGTCGTCTGCCGGCGGAAACTGGGTCGGACTCCAGGTTCGTTGCGCCGGGGGTGATTGAGAGTAATCGCTGATCTAGAAAGTACGGAGATTAGGCGATTTTGGTGAAGTAAGCGCGTGAAAGCAGCAGCTGAATAAAACACTACTGAGTGGGGGGGGAATTTAGATAAGCCCGATGACTTCGTTGCAGAATTTTCCGGTAGTGATGCGTCGTTTATGGAGAGACGGGCGAACTAGCGGGTTGCCGCTCGAATGAAGGCAGGAGGAAAAAGGTGTTTACTCGCGGCAGCGAATTTTCCACAACTTGGATTCCAAAGGGATAAAAAGGGGCTGTAGCTCAGTCGATAGAGCGCTTCGTTCGCAATGAAGAGGTCAGGGGTTTGATTCCCCTCAGCTCCACCATCCCGACCTGCGAGGAATTTTGGTTCGTCCCATGAGAAGGGGCGGACCTCGGAAAATCTGTTAACGAGCCCTCGTTTGGTCCCTGCGATTCAACTGGAGAAAGGCGTAACGATTACGAAAATTCCCACGTCCCGAGCGATTGGTCCCAAATTTGCTGTTGCGGGATGATTGCGATGTTCGGCAAAGACTTCGGCGTTGCAATCGCAACACATTAAGAAAACTAAGATGAAAAAGAGCACTAAGACCAAAACGCCTGCCGCCCCACAGGTTAAAAAATTCACCTCTTCTACCAAGAAGAAGGCTGTGGGAACCAAGTCGGCGGTAAAGGAGGCCGTGGCCGCTCCCGCCAAAACGAAACCAGCTGCCAAGAAGGCGGCGGCTCCTAAAAAAGCGACGCCGGCTCCGAAGCAAGCGGCACCGACGAGGGTGGCCGTAAAAAAAGCGACCGTGAAGGAAGGAGCGGTCAAAAAGATTGTCGCCAAGGTTCCGGCCGAGAAAGTCGCCGCTCCGAAAAAGGAGGCAGCTGCGAAGACCGTGATCACGGCAAAGATCAATGTGGGCTTCGGCAACGCTTTGTTCCTGCGCGGCGAAGGGCCTGGCCTGAGCTGGGATTTGGGTTCGCCCATGAACTGCGCCGGTGACGATGAATGGACGATTGCGATTGCAGGAGCGAAAGCCCCGGTCGTCGCGAAGTTCCTCGTGAACGACGCGAACTGGAGCACCGGGCGCGACTATGAGGTCGCAATCGGTGATTCGGTCGTTTTGGAACCGACTTTCTAAGTCACCGATTTAGGAAACGAAAATATTAGGGTGCTCCGAGTAGAGCGCCCTTTTTTGTGAATCCGAGTGGAAGTCGATTAGACGCTGGGGCCATTGATTTCGGCCATGATCGAGTTGAGCTTCGTGAGCGCTTCCTCGCGGTCCTTCGGGAGTTCGGCGGGTTCGACGGCGCGGCACCGGATGCGGACTTTTGAGAATGGGAATGGGATGATAAATCTGTCCCAACTCTTGAGCTGTCGGAATCGCATGAACTCCATGCCGATCATCACCAATGGTGCTTTCGCGCGACGAGCGACGATGAGCCCTCCGGGTTTGAATTCGTAGCAGGGGCCCTTGGGGCCATCGGGAGTAATGGCAATGTCGTCACCGTCCTTGAGTTTCTGAATAACGGCGGCAGCGGCTTCGCGGGCACCCCAGTTACTTGAGCCGCGGATGGCGGGGATTCCGACCGCTTCAAATAATCCGACCAACCAAGCTCCGTCTTTGCTCGCACTGATTAGGCCCCAATAGGGGCGGCCTCCGCGAAACCGGCGGTAAATTTCTGTGCCCATGAAGAGTCGGTTGTGCCAAGCGACGAGGGCCACGGGTTGGTCTCGTCGTCCAAGAATGCGCCGATCTTCGTCGGAAATCTCGGTTCGCAAGGTTCTTCCCCACCAGATGACGAGGCGGCCAACCGTGGCGACGACGATTCGTTGTCCGAGCGTGAGACTAAACGCAGTTTTCGAATCGGTGGCAGGGTCGGACACGCAGAGTTTCTTAAGGCTCGGAGGCGAACCGCCAAGTTTTCTTTCTTAAGTGGTGGTAAGGTTTCAATCGAGGTCCTCGTTTTCAAAAAATGGAGATGACATAAAAATTTGAAGAATAGGAGGTTGCGATTATTGGTAATCATTATGGTTAGAGATTATTTCGCAGCAAAGGCGTTGGCGGCAGTTTGGCAGAGGAGGACGGAGTTAGCGTTGGATTTGAGGGAAGGTTGACGTGGGGGCGGTTGGGCGGCAGCGAAGGCGGGATGTTGATGCCGGTCTGTCCTCATTTGCCGACGCCTCGTCCTGGAATGGATTGGCGGGTTTATCAGCCTCACGGGGCAACACGCGGTGCTGGGTTTTACGGCACGGCCCTGGAGTATGGGCATGCCTTGTGGTTGAACGGGCTACCGGCGCGGGCTATTTTGTGTCTGGATAGAGCGATGGGGGCCGAGGTGGGTGAGGGAGATGTAGTCGTGGAATCTTGGCCGATGCCTTACGCGGCGATTGCGTGGATGCTGCGGGAGGTGCCGAGGGAGCTTTTTTGTGGGAACGCGCGGGTTCATTTTCAGCACTATGCCGATCGGATGAACGAACCTCGAAAGGCACTCCGGCAGGCGCGCGCTTGGGCCTGTTGGGCGATTGCATGTGAGGTGCGGCCAGATCTTGAGGGAGACCGGAAACATGAGGTGCAGGAGCCCACGTTGAAAGAGATCGAAATGGCGTTGGCGAAAGCGACGAGTTTGTCGGAAGCGGGCCGCTGGAGAATGGTCTTAAACGGGCAATTCTGAAAGCGGAAAGAAAAGGTCGTCCCCTAGGGTGTCCTTATTTTCTAAAAAAGTGAGCTAAGCGCGCTTGACTTGGCCTAGGTGAATTCTACGGTCCCCATTTCCCCTTTCAGGGGTGGTAGCTCAGTTGGTTAGAGCGTCTGCCTGTCACGCAGAAGGCCGCGGGTTCGAGTCCCGTCCATCCCGCCATTTT
>Ga0209491_10001690_pt1 | contig 41872 bp, 33 predicted proteins | sample BON02_FD_187213 | JGI IMG/M metagenome (GOLD analysis project Ga0209491, IMG submission 187213) | Freshwater microbial communities from Lake Bonney liftoff mats and glacier meltwater in Antarctica - BON-02 (SPAdes) (version 2) | ecosystem: Environmental > Aquatic > Freshwater > Ice > Glacier... | reverse complement strand
GTTTACTACAATTACCCTACTGCCACACCCTCGGTCGCAAGCCAGTATCTGCGCGGTGGTGGGCCGTTTTGAACTCTGACTCAATTCTACATCTTGATGAAGGAGGAGCTAACCGACCACCCCGTTAGATTAATTAGGAATGCGCCTAAAATTTTGCCAAATTAACTTAGACGTTGCAATAACATCACCGTCCTTACTGATTTGCGTTCGCAATAAACTAAACTTTGAGTATCTGTGGATACATCCCACTGGGGCAATTCGTAAGTTGCGATTCACGCGGCTCATACGAGAGACGCAATGCTCAAGTCCCAATAACGTTCGGCAACCCACAAAGCCCCAAAAGCGGTAATTAAGACTCCGGCACAGGCTCTAGTAGCAAGTCGTGTTGGCTTTGGGCCACTGAGAAGAATAAGCAGTGGGACTAAGACTAGTACGATCGCCAATTGGCCAAACTCAACGCCGAGATTGAAGCTCAACAATCCGCTAATGTATTGGGCGGTAGGGAGAGATAGGTCGCTCAGAACACCGGCGAAGCCAAAGCCATGGATCAATCCAAAACCGAAAGCGACCTGCCAATGTCGGCCGCGAAAAATTGGCACGATAATGTTGAGCCCGGAGATCGCCACAGACAGTGCAATTAGAGATTCCACCAAGCGTGATGGAAGACTCATAATGTTTAGTGACGCTAGAATTAAGGTGATGGAGTGAGCCACAGTGAACGCGGTGACCACTTTGAGAATTTCACTGAACATGTTGCCGAAGTTGAGATTCTGCGTACGTGATTCTTTCCTGCCCAGAACGATCGGCAACAACAAAGCCACAAGGAAAAGGATATGGTCCAAGCCTATCCAGATGTGCCACACGCCCTCGATGACGAAATTCTTCATATGGTTGACTAGCGATGCGCTGCCTTGAGCAAGGGTTACACTGCGTTGCTGCGGTGTAAAGAGGAGTGAATGTAATCGCTCATATTCATATATAGTAGCAATTCCACGGTGCGTCGAGTCAATGTCGAAGAGCAAATCATACTGCAGAGTAGTGTCGCCAGTATTGGCGCATTGGCTTGATAGTGGGAAGTAGACAAACATGCCAGCATTGAGATCGCTTAGCATCATTGTGCCGAAAGTATAAGCACAAGCTATTTCCCCCCGCTTAATCTGTAAGTTGGATCGCGCGTAGGCTTGCATCGCTTGTTCTTTTGCCTGCAGCTCCCCCCAACTCACTTCAGAATCTGCATTACTGTCTACCCCAATCGCGAGCTCTAGATCGCGCACTGCGATTTGCCAATGACCGCTTACTGCATCGTCATTAACATGTAATTCGAGATAGCTGTCACTTAAGCTATGTCCAAAGCATTGCAGTGGCAGTATAAACAAGGCGAGAACGCAGGCGCGCAGGCTCATCGACTCACCTCATTGTTAGCAAACACTTTGTCTAAGCGAACGTCTTCGGTTTGATGGGCAGCTACCCAGTGTGCTAGTACCGCAATGACCGCTTGTGCGTGATTCTCTTGCGCGGTTAACGCAAGTAGTAAAGTATCCGAAGGCTCTTTTTGCAGCGACCAATTAGCGCGGGCGGCTGTTAGAGCAATCTCTGGTTCATTGCTGAGGTAAAGTGCAAATTGCGCATAGGCCTTATTGGGTAGTGCTTCCTGGCGCTTAAAGGCGGCTTCGAAGCTTTCCTCTAAGCTATCTCGCAATAATCTTGCGTGGTCGATGTGCTGAATCTCGTCACTCATCGACAGCGCTCGTGTATAAAGGATTTTTTGCTCGTCAGGTAGAGAGCTCTCATCGCGAGGAGCGAACAGAGCGATCACTTCTTCGTAGTGCGAATGCTCAAGAAGTAAGTGGGCATAATGGACCAACACGTATGGCTGGTCTGGCGATATTTGCCACGCAGTGTTGTAGTAACGCATCGCGTCCTCAACTTTCCCGAGTCGCTGAGCGAATCCTGCCGCACTCGTGAACAGCTCTGCATAGTCTTGCCGAGACAGATCTCGGCTCTCACTAAGTAGATTCTCAACGCGCTCTAAGCTGCGCTGTGCATTGCCCGTGAGCGCGTCAACTTGTGCTAAGCAATTTATCCCTACCGCGGGCTGTACCATGCTGCGTAGTACATTGCAGCTCTCGCGAGCCATATCGTAGTTGGCAATCACCAGATTAATTTGTGCGCGCATTAACCATGCCTGTGCATTGGCAGGATCTTTAATTAGCGCAGCGTCTAGATGGGATAAAGCTTCGCCAAACTGATGCTCGTGCTGCAAAACGGAGGCTAAAAGAATGTGGATGACCGAAGTCATCTCCTGCTGCGCCGGCCAGCGTTGCAGTACAGCGAGGGTATGACCATAGGCGCGCTGTTCTTGCGTGGTTACTGCAATGCGATAGGCCGCCATGGCTTGTTGTTCTATGGTTGCTAATTGTGTATCACTAAGTGTAGAAACGTTAAGAGTGGCATCAGCAAGTGCGCGGTTTCCCGCCAGTTCTCTTGACAAAGCTACTATCGAGATGGGTAGGGTCTCCACCACAAAGTCAGCTGTGGCCGGTATAAACTGCTGGGCCATTAGCAGCGGACTGAACACGCTGATACCGAGCGCGGCAAAGAATTTAGCTACGTGTACTGGCATCATGGGTTGAAGACTCCTAGAATTGTGGTGATTAGTGCTGTGTTGTAAGAAGGGTCGCCCCGAAGGGCGACCCAAAACACTAGGGCTTGGCTTTATTCCGGTACTTTAGAGCCCGCAATTGGGGTCTTCAGATAAGGGAAGCTAGTGTTAAAGTCGGTCGCCTTAACCGTGGTTTGGTCGGTGAAGGGCGCCTTATTATTTGGCGCGACTGCCGCGTCAGAAATCAACGCGCCCATCATCACACGTAGCGCAATATCGACTACATCATCGCCAGGGCGTCGACCATTCGGGAAGCCCGAAGTATCTCCCGCTAACACACCCATATTCAATTGCGATGCAGCGGGCTTGGCAGCGATTGAAGTGTTGAGACGCAGCATCTCACTACGCGGAAACTTGCCATTCTCTACATCAGCATGAGAGTTGAGACCTGTTACGCCACCAACTGCCAGCACCAAATCTGAGCGCGGGAAGTTCTTGGGAGCAACTGCGCCGGCATCCTTGAATAGAAGCTCGAGTAGGAAGGGTAGAGTTGGGTTGACCACATAGTCTACAAATTGCGCGTCATTTACCGGCATACTGGCGTTGAACTTATCCTTATCCGGAAGACCAATAATGACCTCGTTTACAAGCGGAAAACCGAGTCGTGAAACCTGTCGCATTGAACCACCGATATCCAAACTAGATGTGGTCCATGCACCAATCACTGGGTCTCCATTCGTAAGGAAGGATACGGGTACCTCAAGTGCGAGCGTGGTGACATTGGTGTCGCCGATAGGATTCTTAACCGCATTCTCCGCCCCAAGTGGGTTCAGATTAACTAGGTCAAAAACCTGGCCTAAGTTTACTGCAAAGCTTTCTTGGCGTTGCCCGACAAAGACGCGCCCTGCGCTGCTACAACCAGGAATGCTAATAGGGTAGATGTGCGAGCTGGAGTAAGCGGCATAGTCGGGGATTGATTTTGTACCGATATTATCCACTGGCTTGCGAAAGCTTGATGCGTGAGTGCTCGCATTCACAATCGTTTGGCTGGGACCGGTGCGGCGGTCTCCAGTGACATATTTGATCGAATATTCCTGTCTGGAATTGACTGCGGATGTGTCTTGAGCGCTAGGGCCAACGGCGCCCGCGTTTACCAAGGGGATGGCCATATTCTTGCCGCCCACTGGCACAGTGACGCCGGCAAGCAGAGTTGCGAAGTCGAAACTGAAGGTGATGTCTTCTTTCGAGTCGCCATTATTGTCGATGTGAATCTCGTACAGCCCGGCCGTTTCTAGGTCGAAGTAATTTGGTCCACCATATGCAGCTTGTAGCGGGAAGTAATTGGCGAGAATAGTCACAAAATCACCGCGACCCTCCTCATAGCTGCGGAACATATAGAGGTCAGTTGCATCGAGCTTGGGCAAGCCCGAGATCATTGGAGCTTCACGATGGCTTGAGGCAAAACTAGTGGCGCCAGTGCTGAGCATCAAGGCGATCAGCACGCTACTGCTGATGCGTTTGCGTAGAAATTTTGAGTTGTTCATATAGCTCCTTGTATATCGTTAGTATTTCCGGTTATAGCAACGCACTAATCTTCAGCAACATGAGTATGAATGCTTGGGTTGTGCGTAAGCATGGAGGGGATACGGGGGGGTTAAATGGAGCAGATCATAATCTGTGCGATATCAGTCATTGCTGATGTAAAAGTGTGATAGATGTCGCATCTATAGAGGGTTCTAATATAATTCTGTAACGTAAGGAGCTGGTGCGGACAAGCTAGCTAGGCACTAATACTTGCCCGCACGTTCAAACAAAGGCGCTTGTAGATTAACTATACGCCGAGATAGGCACGGGCTTGTCGTAGCTCTGCACGGTCTGTGTCAGCAGTGGCAGCTACGTCCAATAGTTCTTGATAGTAATCGCGCGCCTTGTCAATTACGCCAGACTCCTGCGCTGCTCGAGCTGCAGCATATAGTGTACGGAAGCGCCGTGGCTCTTTAGACATACTCGCCTCTAGCTCTACAAGCGCTTCGGTAGGACTGCCAGCCTCTAATAGCATCATGCCCAATAGCTCACGAGTTGGGGCTAATGGTCCGGGGGAGATTGCCGCTTTGTCGGTGCCGTCCTCTATCTGCGCGGCTACGCGCATCGCGGCGATAGCCTCATCTTGGCGGCCCTCGGCAAATGCCTTCCACGCACTCGCCACTCGCCACTGAATATCGACTTGCTCCGTCCAATAGGCATCCTGCTTCGCGCGTAGTGCTTCTCGTAGCTGTGCGAGCTTCTCGATATCTTGCGCTGCAGCCGCTGGGTTGCCGGAACGTGCAGCTCCCAAGGCGCGGGCGAAGTGTGTCATGGCTTGTGTATGGGGCGTGTCGTCTGCAGGTAATACCGGTAGCTGCGCCGCCGTTGCAAAATCGCCACGTTCCAACGCATAGCGTGCCGGGATGGCTGCGATGCCGAAGGCCCCTGCAGCGGTTTCACCCACCGCTGTGACATTGATGTTCTCTAGCAGCTCGAGCGCCCGACCTAATACTGCGTGTGCTTTCTCATCTTGGGCCATCTGTAAGTAGGCATAGGTCTGATAATCTAGGGCATGTAGCTCTGACCCTATACTGCCGGTTTCGCGGGAAGTGTCCGCAGAGCGCTGATTGGTTTCCACAGATTCTTGCCACATGCCCACCCGCGTGAATGTGTGTGACGGCATATGCAAAGCATGGGGGACAGCAGGGGCGAGAGAAGCGTAGCGGGTAGCTGCATTCAAGGCTTTTTCAGCCAGTGGCGGATGGTCATAGGCGTGAATAATATAGTGAGCAAGGCCTGGATGCGCGGGATGATTTTCGAACAGAGGCTCGAGAATCTGCGCGGCCTTAAGTTGCTGGGAAAAGCCCTTGTCGTTGGGCGATGCCGTCTGATTGATCGCGAGTGCATAGAATATTTGTAGCTCATCGTCATTAGGGTAAGTGCTGGCGATCCCGGCCATCGCGTCTTCATAGGCCCGCGTTCGCGCCCCCTGCGTGTTCGGTTGATTGTCTGAGAAAAGGATTGCTACAGCATCAATCAACGCAGCCTCGCGCGCGCTAGGCGAGCCAGTGCCCTGGGCTAGCGCAACGGCCGCTCGACCACGGGCAAGTTGCGGCCCATTACGCTGGCCGGCAAATGGGTTACCCCAGTGCGCCATGGCAATTCCCCAATGTGCAATCGCGCAGTCGGCATCTCCTGCCAATACGGTGTCGAACGTCCGAATCGCCTCGTCAAACCAAAACGAGTGCAGCAGGGCTACGCCGCGATTGAAATTGACTGCGGTCGCAGTATTACAAGAGGTATTAAAATGAACGTCGACGCTGCCAATTTCCTCGGCGGATGGCGTGTCATGTTCGTGGTTATCCTGCCCATAACTATAGGCACTGAAGGCCAAGAGCGAAGAAACTAAAAGCAAAGGGAGCTGAGTTTTCATACTACACCTCTATAAATTGGTCGTTTAATTTAGGGTACTTACGCGCTATGACGCTAAAGTTAGCATATTCTGGCATCTTGGCGGCAAGGCCTGCGTGCCGGAAAACCTTATCGAGGGGTGAGGATTCCGCTCCCATGCAGGTCTGCTTCTATGATTCAGCCGTTTTCGGAGTTTTTATGCGCAGTCCCCAGCTAAGAATTTGTGCAATCGCAACAAGTATTGTGTGCCTCGCGCTTGCCTCCACCCTGCAGGCGCAAAGCGGGCCTACGCAGCGCGAGTTGCAGCGTGAACTCTATCTTGCTGCTCAGGAAGCCTGGTTGGCCGGACGCACAGAAGAATACCAAGTCCTGTATCAACAATTGGACGACTATCCACTACGCGTCTATTTAGATTACACCACTCTCTCGCCCCAATTGGCAGGGCTGGCGTTGCCGGGTGGCAGCAATGCACCTATCGACGCCTTCCTCAAGGACTACCCAAATACCTATCTAGGCGCGCGCTTGGAGCGTACTTGGGTGATCCTATTGGCCCAGCAGAAACGCTGGGCGGACGTAGTACGTTATTACAGGCCCGAGAATAGCACTACTACCCTACGCTGCTATGCATTAGAGGCCCGCCTTCATGAGGGCGATCAGAGCGCGATGGCGGAAGTTGATTCTCTCTGGAATGTCGCTAGTTCCCAGCCCAACGCCTGTGACCCATTATTCGAAACCTGGCTAGCTGCCGATGGCCTAACGGCGGAGATCGCGTGGCAACGTTTCAGTAAGTCAATAAGAGCGGGGCAGAACGCCCTCGCGAGTTATGTCGCAAAACTGATGCCTGCGCGCGAAGCACAGTTCGCACAGCGGTTTCTCGACGTCGACCGAAACCCTCGCGCATTGGAATCGGTAGACGCCTTTTCCGGTAGTCAGCCAGAAACCAAAGAAATGGTTTTATACGGGCTGCGTCAGTTAGCTATCAGTGAACCCACTCGCGCTTTGGATCTAGTTCATGAGTACGTGTCACCATTGAGCCTGAAAGAGGATGAGGCCTATTCCCTACAACGCTATGCATTGCAGCGCTTGCAAGTGCAGGGTCAGGTGGAGGAGTCCGAGCGTCTGTTACTACAGAATCCGCAGTTGGCGACCGAGTCCTTGGTGGCATGGATAGTGCGCGATGCGCTGCGTACGCAAGATTGGTCTCGCATCGAACGTTGGCTGGAGCACTTACCTGCCGACGCGCGTGCATCTGATCGCTGGCAATATTGGCGTACGCGTTCACTGCAAGAGAAAGGGGGACGTGCGGCACTAGAAGAGGCGCAAACACTGCTGGTAACATTGGCAAGAACGCGCAGCTACTTTGGCTTTCTTGCAGCAATGCAATTGCATGTCGACTACGACATGGCTGAGCAAGCGGTGCGCGTGGAGCAAAGCCAAGTGGATGCGCTATACGACATACCCGCTATTGTTAGTGCACATGAGCTCTACTTACTAGGCGAGGAACAAGCCGCGCGCAATGAATGGCAGTTTGCAACCGCCAGCATGTCTGAGGAGCAGACTATGGCCAGCGGCAAACTTGCCGAGAGCTGGGGTTGGCACCGCAATGCCATTCAAGCCATGATTAGGACTCAACACTGGGATGATCTGCAGCTACGCTTTCCGCTCGCTTATGCCGATAGCTTTCAGCGCACTGCGAACGAACTTAACTTGTCCCAACAATTAATCTACGCCATCGCACGGCAGGAAAGTGCGTTCATGCACGATGTGCGTTCGCCTGCCGGAGCTCTTGGTCTGATGCAGTTAATGCCCGCTACAGGCCGCGAAACCGCTGCAAGCATGGGCATGCGCATCACTAATAGCGACCTACTGGTCCCTGAAACCAATATCGCCATAGGGGCACGCTACTTAGCGGGCCTACTAAAAGACTTTGAAGGCAATCGCATCCTCGCAGCCGCGGCCTATAACGCAGGTCCGAATCGCGTGAGGCAATGGTTGCAACGCACCGCTGCCGCACCAGTGCCATTCGACATCTGGATTGAAACCATTCCCTATGGCGAAACGCGTAATTATGTGGAGAGCGTGCTGACCTATTCAGTGATTTATGGGTTTCGGATGGGGGAGCGAGTGGCATTGCTAACGGAGGAGGAGTTAAAGGGGGATTTCGGAAAGTAGGTCGCCGAAACTTTTTTGTGCTAATTTTAGGCTAACCACTCGCTCAAGAAAACAATTGAGATATAGCGAGTGGCCTTGCCAATGCCCACCAAGATTATAAAAACCGATAGCCGGACTTTCATGGTACCTGCTATGAAAGTTAGCGCGTCTCCGCCAATTGGGAGCCAGGCTAAAAGCAGAGACCAGAAACCATAGCGGCCATACCATTGCTGCGCACGCTCGATTTGTTCTGCTTTGAAATAAAACCAGCGGCGGTCCTGAAAGTACAATAAATAGCGGCCCATTACCCAATTCACTACAGCCCCTAGAGTATTACCTAAGGTCGCTACGACTACCAATGTCAGTGGATCACCGCCAGCGCGCAACAGGGCAAACAACACGACTTCAGAATAGAATGGCAGAATGGTAGCTGCGAGGAATGCTGTGGAGAAAAGTGTGAAATAAGAAAGTAGCATCGGTCCTGTTTTTTCAGCTAGCGCAATAGCGCGAGCTGCCTTAGTATATAAGAAAGGTGCCCGTTCACTCCTGCTGCAAAGATAATTTTAGAGGAGATATTTGAAAAACTAAGGCGCTTGCTCTTCGTTTTCTTCTTCAGTCGGTTCGACTACTGGGGTATCTCCTGTCCTTCGCAATTGCAGGCGCGTAAGTTGCGCGCCTTCTTTCTTGATTACTTTGAACATGAAGTTTTCCACTTCGAAAATGTCCCCTACATTCGGTACGCATTGGGCAGCTGTGAGAACGAGCCCGGCGATAGTGGTAGATTCGCCTTCGGGTAGATTCCAGTCTAACTCTCTATTGAGGTCACGGACGCTGATGTCGCCATCAACGTTGTAGGCGCCATCTTTAGATCTGCGCACCCGGGTAAGATTGGGGGTATCGTGCTCATCTTCTATCTCCCCTACAATCTCTTCGATGATGTCTTCGAGGGTGACCAATCCTGTGATGCTACCAAATTCGTCTACGACCAAGGCGAAGTGGCGTTGATTGGCGCGAAATTCATTGAGTTGATTCTTGAGCGTCGTAGTTTCAGGGACATAGGACGGTTTGCCAAGCAGGGGTTTGATACTCAGTTTGTCTAAGTCCCCTTTATGATTCGCGACCGCCTTAAATAGGTCCTTGGTATGTAGAATTCCCACGACATTGTCTGCGGAGTCTTTCCATATAGGGGTGCGAGAATGTAGGTTGTTGGCGATATATTTCACGATTTTTGTTGTTGATTCGTCAATGCTCAATGAGGCCATGTCGCTACGATGAATCATGATGTCTTCGACGCAGGTGGCTTCGAGGTCGAGTATACCGCTGAGCATATCCCGGTCATCTTTTTGCATGTCGCCGTCTTCATGATACATATCGACAGCGCCGCGCAGTGCTTCGACACCGCTCATGCTCTCGAGCGGGGCAGTGGCAAACATTCTGAGAACGAAGTTCACTATGATTTGCACTGCATTAGTAAATGGCGATAACACTTTGGTAATTAGTACGAAGATTGGCGCTACGAAAATAGCAACACTTTCTGCATGCCTAACCGAATAGGTTTTGGGCAACACTTCCGCGAATACGAGCACCAATACTGTCATGACTGCGGTGGCGTAAATGACGCCGCTCTCTCCAACGTATCGAATTGCTAATGCTGTGGCAATGGCCGACGCGCCGATATTCACGACATTGTTGCCGAGCAGGATTGCACCTATCAAGCGTTCTTTGTCCTCGCGCAACTTGCTTAAAGTAATCGCACCTTTGTTGCCTTCCATTTTTCGCTTATGAATTCGCGATCGGCTGACGCTAGTAATGGCAGTCTCTGAGCCCGAAAAGAACGCAGAACAAAGGATCAATCCAAACACAGACAATAACGGTACTAAAAACGCACTATCTTCCATTTCTTACTTCCTAGTTTTCAAGAATTCCGTCGTATTCTTCCACACGGCCTTCGACTTCTTTGGCATCTTCAAATGTTGCGATATGAAATAGTGCATCACCACTACTGACTAGTGGTAGTGTCACAATTCCAATAATAATGCCAGTGCTTTTTGCGCGAACCTCAACGCGACCGCCGCCGAATGGATCTGAAAGCACTCCGAGCAATTCGTTTTTCTTTACTCTTCCGCCGATCTGTTTGCTGACACGCAAACTGCCGCTATGGGGTGCACGGACCCAATAGCTGGACTTCGCAATGAACGCCTCTTTTTTCTGTTGCGAAATGCTGACGCCTTTGCCTGCGATCATGCCGATTGCTTTCATTACAGAAAGTATGCCGCGTAGCGATGAGTTGATGACCTTTTCGTCGTAGCGAAGCGCCTCTCCGCCCTCAAATAGCAACATTGGGATGCCCTTATCTGCGGCAGCCTGACGCAGCGATCCGTCGCGAATATTGGAATCGATAACGACAGGGACGCCGAACGCCATAGCTAAACGTTCAGTCTCAGGGTCGTCTAGGCATGCCCGGATCTGAGGTAGATTGCTGCGATGAATTGCCGCAGTGTGAAGGTCGATTCCATGAGTGCATTTCGTCACTACTTCGTTCATAAAGATGTGCGCCAACTGCCCTGCAAGCGAGCCTAGGTCGGAGCCAGGGAAGCAGCGATTCAAATCCCGTCGGTCAGGAAGATAGCGAATGTTGCGGTTAAATCCGAATACATTCACTATCGGCACCGCGATCAAGGTCCCTTTAATCTTGGCAAGAGTACTCTTGCGCGCAAGCAGTCTTTTGATGGTTTCTACACCATTGATCTCGTCGCCATGAATGGCAGCAGAAACAAAGAGAGTAGGGCCGTCTTCCTTGCCCCTAATTACCTCTACCGGAATCGTCATTTCCGTGTAGTCGAAAAGTTTGGCTACTGGGATCTCGATTTGTTTGCGTTTGCCAGGAGCAATAGATACCCCGCCCACTAGTAACTCTTGCCGACTCGCTGTTGCCATTAGCCTTTACCGCTGATTTTGTTTGGCCCGTTTTTTACGTCCTTTTCCATGTACTCAATGATTGCGCCCGCCACATCTTTGCCAGTTGCGGTTTCGATGCCTTCAAGGCCTGGCGAAGAGTTTACTTCCAGAACGAGTGGGCCGTGGCCTGAGCGGACAATATCAACACCCGCTAAATCTAGACCCATAACTTTCGCGGCCTTAACTGCCAATGCGCGCTCCGCAGGGGTAGGTTTAATAACTTTCGCAGTGCCACCCATATGGAGATTAGACCGAAACTCGCCCTCTTTAGCAGTTCTTTGCATGGCGGCGATCACTTTATCGCCAATGACAAAACACCGGATATCCGCACCCCCGGCATCTTTGATAAATTCCTGCACCAAAAAGTCTGTTTCTAGATCACGAAACGCGTTGATCAGGCTTTCCGCGGCTTTGTCTGTGGCTGCTAGTAGAACGCCTTTACCTTGAGTGCTACTAAGCACTTTTACGATTAGTGGGGCGCCGCCGACAAACTCGATTAAATCCTCTGTTGCATCGGCGCGATTGGCGTAACCGGTGATCGGCATGCCGACATGTTTTCTGGCCAACAGTTGATGAGCTCTTAACTTGTCTCGTGACCTTGAAATTGCCACGGACTCGTTGACGGAATAGACATTGCCTACCTCGAACTGCCTAAGTACGGCAGTCCCGTAAGCAGTAACGGATGCCCCAATTCGTGGAATTACCGCATCGAACTTGAGGATTTCCTTTACGCCTTTAGACTTGTAGTAAACCGCGGGTTTGCTGGAGGTTATGTTCATATAGCAGCGCAGTACGTCTACAACCTTGGTTTCGTGTCCGCGTGCCTCAGCCGCCTCTACTAGTCTGCGTGTCGAATACAGTTTTGCATTTCTAGAAAGAATTCCGATCTTCATATATCCCTCCAATTGAAAAAATTGTCGATTTTACTCCATATAGCCACTTCTCAATTGATGTAAATCGGGTGAGGATTGCAGAGCAAATTAGGCGTCAACGAGCACGTTAGTGATTAAAGCTATAACGAATAAAAATTAAAAGATAGCGGAGCGTTACTAGTGATAGAGGTTCCGATCAAGGTAGCAAGAAGCAAATAGTATGGAATATGCTGGCATGTAATGCAGAAAACTCAACAAGGTTCGGCGCTTTCTAAGGCAATTTGAAGTTGGCGAATTTCACCCAATAAGTTGCAAAGCGCAGGGGCTAACAGTAGAGGGGGTAAGGCTTGTTGCTAATGGTGCCCAGAAGAGGACTTGAACCTCCACGCCCTTTCGAGCACTAGCACCTGAAGCTAGCGTGTCTACCAATTCCACCACCTGGGCAGGAGGGGGCATTTCTGAGCGCGCACTTTATCGCCGCGCAATCCTCCTGTCAATTGTCCACATTCAATAGTTTGGGTAATTTGAGGGCCTGATGTGTATACTGGTGGCCAGAAACCCACTCAATTTGGCAGGATATGGCTAAGAAATCTAAAGACACTGAAAATATCATTGACCCCTTCGCAAGTCGGGAAGCGGAAAATTACGAAAATCCCATTCCCAGTCGTGAATACATCCTCGAATACATGGAACAAATCGGCGAGCCGGTGACCTATCAGTTGCTCTGTGAGCACCTGAGTCTAACTTCCTATGAGCATACCGAAGCCCTGCGCCGCCGCTTGATTGCGATGGCGCGTGATGGGCAGTTGATCAGCAACCGCCGCGGCGTGTATGGGCTGGTTAATCGCATGGAGCTTATCAAGGGTCGCGTGCAGGGCGTTAAAGACGGCTATGGCTTCTTTATCCCCGTCGATGGGTCTGGTGACCTAGTATTGCCTAACACTGAGATGCAGAAAGTCTTCGATGGTGACATCGTGCTTGCGCGTGTCTCTGGCGTCGATCGCCGAGGCCGCAAAGAAGGCATGATTTTCGAAGTGCTTGAGCGCCGCAGTAAGCAGGTAGTAGGGCGTTATTATTGGGAGCAAGGCTTTGGTGTGGTAGTGCCGGATAACCGCCGTAATAGCCACGAGATCATGATCCCCGAGAAAGAGAATCGTGGCGCGCAAGACGGCCAGTTCGTCGTCGCTGAGATTACCTCCTACCCCACGCAGCGCCGCAAGGCTGTGGGCACGGTGGTAGAGATTCTAGGCGACCATATGAAGCCGGGCATGGAGATCGACGTGGCGGTACGCAGTCACAACATCCCCTATAAGTGGCCAAAAGACGTGCTGGAAAGCCTCAAGCAATTCCCTACAGAAGTGCCAGAATCAGAATCCGCGCAACGCGTGGACCTGCGTCAGTTGCCCTTCGTCACCATCGATGGCGAGGATGCGAAAGACTTCGACGATGCGGTGTATTGCCAGCAAGAAGCCGGCGGTACTTGCCGCCTATTCGTTGCAATCGCAGATGTATCTCACTATGTGTCAGTAGAGTCAGCGCTGGACGAGGAGGCGCAAAACCGTGGCAACTCGGTGTACTTCCCAGGCCACGTGATTCCGATGCTGCCTGAGGCCTTGTCCAATGGGTTGTGCTCACTGAAGCCGCAGGTCGACCGTCTCGTGATGGTCTGCGAGATGCATCTGGATAAACAAGGGAGGGTGCAGGACTACAGTTTTTATGAAGGGGTTATCTACTCCCATGCGCGAATGACCTATACGGAAGTGGCGGACATTCTTGAAGAGCCGGAAACGCCATTGCGCGTAAAAACGCAGGAGCGCCTACGCACCAAATATGCGGCAGTGCTACCGGCATTGGAATCTTTGTATACGGTGTATCACAAGCTAGCCAAGCTACGCCAAGCGGCTGGGGCGCTGGATTTCATCAGTACCGAGACGCGCATTGTCTTCGGCGAGACCCGCAAGATCAGCTCGATCGTGCCAGTGCTGCGCAATAGCGCGCACCGCTTGATCGAGGAGTGCATGCTCGCGGCGAATGTGTGCGCGGCGAAGTTTCTGGCGGAGTCTTCTCTGCCAGTACTGTACCGTGTGCACGACGGCCCTAATATGGACAAGATGGAGAATCTGAAGGCCTTCCTGAAGGAAATTGGCCTTGTGCTGACGCGCAACGCAAAGCCTGAGCCGAAAGATTATCAGCGCGTACTGCTCAAGATCGCGGATCGCCCTGACGCCCATTTGATTCAGACGGTGATGATTCGCTCCTTGCTGCAGGCGGTGTATCAGCCAGAGAACCTCGGCCATTTCGGCCTGGGCTTTGCTGCCTATACTCACTTCACTTCGCCGATTCGCCGCTATCCAGACCTGTTGGTGCATCGCGCGCTGCGCTACCTAATAAGAAGTGCGAAGCAGACGGCCCATGTGCAGAAAGTGCCCGGCGTGTCGCCGCTAGCACGCAAGGCCATCTACCCCTATGAGCTTAAGGACATGCAGAGCTTCGGCGAAACTTGTTCCATGTCAGAGCGGCGCGCTGATGCGGCAGGCTACGATGTAGTGGACTGGCTCAAGTGCGAATACGTCAAAGACAGGGTGGGTGACGATTTCTCTGGCACAGTAAGCAGTGTCACAGCCTTCGGTTTGTTCGTGGAATTGAGCGACATCTATGTAGAGGGTTTGGTGCACATCACGGCTCTGAAGAATGACTACTATCAATTCGATCCTGTGCGGCACCAGCTACGCGGTGAGCGCAATGGCATGGTTTATCACCTCGGTGACGTAGTGCGAGTCAAGGTGGTAAGGGTTGACCTAGACGATCGCAAGATCGACTTGGCGATGCTCGATAGCGCGGGGAATGTCCCTGAGGGCGGCAACCCACCGAACCGTCCGGCGAAACGTGGGGGCAAAGACAAGCCCGGCAAGAAGGATGGTGGCGGGAAGAAGCGCGACGAACCGGCGCACGCAACAGCCGTCGCTGACAAGAAGCCAGCGCGAGGTAAAAAACCCGCTGGTGGGCCTAAATCCGCGGCCGCCAAGCCTGCCTCTAAGAATAAAGGCAAGCGCCGCGCGCCAGCTGCGACGAAGACATGATTTTGCCCCACAATCAGAGCACTACCCGAGCTATAAAAAAAACCACTGACTGTGGGAGCGCTTGCCCTATTTATGGGGGGGGGTGCCCGCGATAGGCTTGAATTTTCCAAAGATTTGCATCAATCGAACCCTTTCGCTTGCGAGCAAGCTCCTACAGTCAGTGGCGTCTATCCAGTCTTGAGCAATGCTCTAATTGTAGGAGCGGGCTTGCCCGCGAAGGGCCAAAATCTTCCACAGCTTTGCTTCAATCGAACCTATTCGCGGGCACCTCCCCCCCCCCCATAAATAGGGCCGGCGCTCCCACAAGTCACTAAAGAACCTACATGCAAGGGAAACTGAATTGAGCCAGAAAGAATGGGTCTACGGCATTCACACCGTGAGCGAGCTACTCAAGCAGCATCCCGAGGATGTGCTTGAGCTGCTGATTCAGCAAGACCGGGAAGACAAACGCATTAACGAAGTGAAGAGCCTAGCGGCAGCCGCTGGCGTGAGCTGGCAAGGGCAGGACCGCAAGGATCTAGATAAGCGCCTGCGCAATCTAGGGGCTGGCGCGGTTCATCAGGGGGTCGTTGCTTTATGTAAATTTAGCGGCAGCATCCTCGACGAGCGTGGTCTCGATACCCTGCTCGATGGTCTCGAGCACCCGCCACTATTATTAGTCCTCGACGAAGTGACCGACCCCCACAATCTCGGCGCCTGTCTGCGCACTGCAGATGCGGCGGGAGTGGACGCGGTAATCGTTCCCAAAGACCGTGCTGCGCCTCTGAATATGACCGCCCGCAAGGTGGCATGCGGGGCGGCAGACACCATTGCCTTTGTCGCGGTCACCAATCTCAGCCGGACGCTAGAGTCGTTGAAAAAACGCGGCATTTGGATTGCCGGTGCCGCCGGTGAAGCGCAGGACAGCCTCTACACCATGGATTTCAAACAGCCCGTCGCCATCGTGATGGGCTCAGAAGGCAAGGGCCTGCGCCGTCTGACGCGGGAGAGCTGCGACTATTTATTATCCATTCCCATGGCCGGAGAGCTGAGCAGCCTGAATGTCTCGGTCGCCACGGGCCTTTGCCTGTTCGAAGCGGTGCGGCAGCGGAACAAACAATTTGCATGTTAGGCACCAGTTCTCTAGAATGCCCGCTCTTTAATTTCGGGGAGCTATCCGTAGGCATTGCCTGTCGGTAATACCCCTTAACTCCTTGTCTTCCTGCGCAACGGTCTCTCACGCCGGTGTTCGACAGAAGACTTCAACCCGTAAGGAGTCTCTATGAGACATTATGAAGTTGTATTTTTGGTACACCCAGACCAGTCCGACCAAACGCCGGGCATGGTAGAGCGCTACACTCAAATGGTAAAAGACAGCGGTGGCACAATTCACCGTCTTGAAGACTGGGGCCGTCGCCAGCTAGCTTACCCAATCAACAAAATCCACAAGGCGCATTACATTCTTATGAATGTTGAATGTGGCAGCGATGTGTTGGAAGAAATCACCACGTTGTTCCGCTATAACGATGCGATCATCCGCAACTTGGTCATGAAGATGTCCGGTCCTGTCATTGAAGAGTCTTTGATTCTGAAGGGCGAGCGCGAAAGCCGTGAGCGTCGCGCGCGTGCAGAGCAGAAGCGCAAGCTGGAAGAAGATGCAGCTGTTCGCGATGCAGCCAATGCAGAAGCAAAAGCTGAAGCTGAAGCTGAAGCTGAAGCGGCAGAGAGCGACGACGAAGAAGTCAAAGATTTCGATGGTGCGGATGATTCCGACGACGATCAGGATTCTGACGATTCTAAGGATTGATTTTATGCCTTCGCGCGAAAATAGCGCGGCATTAGGCAAAGGGCAGCTGAAAAGCACACCAAACTTACTGAAAGGAAACCAACATGTCTCGTTTTTTCCGTAGACGCAAGTTCTGCAAATTCACCGCAGAAGGCACGATTGAGATTGATTACAAAGATATCGAAACACTGAAGGCGTATGTGTCTGAAACTGGCAAGATCGTACCAAGCCGTATCACTGGTACTAAGGCGCGTTACCAGCGTCAATTGGCGACCGCTGTTAAGAGAGCGCGTCATTTGGCTCTGATTCCGTACACAGACAGCCATACTGCCTAATTCCGTTAAGTATCATGCGATGCGGCGTGCCGCATTCGCAGTGGTGCGGAGAAGAGTATGAGGGCGCTGGCCCAGTTCGCGATGAAAGGTCGTCGTCAGGCAATCCTGGCGGCATTGGTGCTCGGGTTTTTACCGGTGGTCAATTTTTTGAGCCCACCCGTAGTAGCTCTAGTAGCCCTGCGTCACAGCAAGTCAGAGGCCATGATTGTCTTAGCTTGGGCCTTATTACCGGCTCTAGGTTGGGCGATTCTCGGGGAGATGATCCCCCTATTGTTATTGTTATTGTTAGGGATTGCGGTGCTCGCCTCAGTGCTACGCAGCACAGACTCTTGGGAGGCAACGTTGATTGCCTCCATTGGTGTCGGTATCGGCGTGCAATTGGGCCTGTCTCTACAGCCAGAGTTTCTCACTCTGATGGAAGAGCAGATCGGGCAGCTCATGGAGCAACTGGCGAATAGTCCAGAGCTACAGGGCCAAGTGATAGTCGCGGCGCCGGAACAGTTGCACCAGTGGTTACTGATCGTGTTCGGCACCATGGTGGTGTTCTTCTCGATCGCGCTACTGATGTTGGCGCGCAGTTGGCAAGCAGGATTGTTCAATCCCGGTGGTTTCCGCGAGGAATTTCACCAACTGCGGCTAGGCTGGAAGGCCAGTGCAGTGATGTTTTTATTGTTCATATTGGCAGATTACGGTCCGCCAGTATTGCAGCAGCTCGCTCTGTTCTTCTTGATGCCGCTGCTGGTTGCAGGCGTTGCCTTGGTGCATGGCCTGGTAGGCCGAAGGAAATTGCCCACTGCGGTGTTGGTGATTTTTTACTCAGCCCTGATTAGTCCGGTGATGTTCCAGCTTTTGGCCCTCGCCGCTCTCGCAGACAGCTGGTATGACTTTCGGTCAAGGGTACGACAGCGCGAGTAAAGCGCAGTGCATTAAGACAATCGCGAAGCGAGTAAAGGCAGGCGCAAAGCGCTTAAACGAATTTAAGAATACACGCAGATTTTAATGAGGAAGCAAAGATGAACGTCATTCTATTGGAGAAAGTGGGCAAGCTTGGCGCAGTAGGCGATACTGCTTCGGTAAAGGCTGGTTACGCTCGTAACTTCCTGTTCCCGACTGGTAAGGCGATTCCTGCCACCAAGACCAACTTGGATAATTTCGAGACTCGTCGTGCCGAGCTGCTTGCCGCGCATAATGAGAAAGTAGCTGTTGCGCAGGCTCGCGCAGCGAAACTGAAAGGACTTCGCGTTAGCATGGCGGTAAATGCTGGCGAAGAAGGCAAGCTGTTCGGCTCTATCGGCACGCGCGACATCGCGGATGCGATCACTGCTGTGACAGGCGAGGAGCTGAGCAAAGCGGAAGTGCGTTTGCCAAACGGTGCGCTGCGCGATATCGGTGAGTACGAAATCAGTATCGACCTCGGCTACGAAGTAGAAGAAGTCATCACACTGGCAATCGTCCCAGCTTAATTCGCTATTGAATTCGGTCACAGCAATCGTAATATGCGGTTGTTGCTGGGCGGACAATAGGTGACAATGGAGCGCTGTTATCCCACGGGATGATGGCGTTTTTTTTGTTTATTTGCCAAATCTTAGGCAATTGCCCCATATATATTGCATGCTCCGGTAGGAGCGGGCTTGCCCGCGAAGGGGTCCGGTGCCGCGCCGAACTATTCGCGGGCACCCCCCCCCCATAAATAGGGCAGGCGCTCCACGGAAGTCAGCAAAATCACCAAACCCAAAGTTAGTTTACAGCGAACCCCCCATGTCCGAAATGTTCGAGAAAAACCGTAAGCCGCTCGACGCAGGCTCACTGGCGTCGCTGAAGGTTCCGCCGCATTCGGTGGAAGCCGAGCAAGCCGTGCTTGGTGGTTTGATGTTGGACAACTCCGTGTGGGACACGGTCGTCGAGAAACTTATCGACGAGGACTTTTTCCGCTACGAGCACCAGCTCATCTATCGCGTGATGTTTACCCAGACCGAGGCCGACAAGCCGCTAGACGTGGTGACATTGGTCGAGGCCCTAGACAGTTTGGGCGAACTCGATAGCGCCGGCGGCATCGAATACCTGAGCGACCTCGTCAGCAACGCCCGCGGTTCCGCTAACATCTCGGCCTATGCGGACATTATCGCGGAGCGCTCTAAGCTGCGTAAATTGATTCGTGTGGCCTATGAGATCGCCGATAGCGGTTTCAATCCCGCCGGGCAGCGTGCCGACGACGTGCTTGATGTAGCCGAACAGAAAGTGTTTCAGATCGCAGACGATCGCCCTAAAGACGGCGGTCCTCAGGCCATCAATCCCCTACTTCAAGCAGCGGTTACGCGCGTCGATGAATTGTTTAAATCCAAGGGAGCATTGACGGGTCTGCCGACTGGCTTTAAAGACTTGGACGAGAAGACCTCCGGTCTGCAGAATTCAGACTTGATTATTGTGGCAGGACGTCCCTCTATGGGTAAGACCTCGTTCGCTATGAATCTAGCCGAGAACGCTTTGATGCTGGCCAACAAGCCTGTGTTGGTGTTCTCTCTTGAGATGCCTGCCGAGAGTTTGATCTTCAGGATGATCAGCTCCATCGGTAAGATCGATCAACGCCGCCTGCGTACTGGGCAGTTGGAAGACGAGGATTGGCCCAAGCTGACGGCTGCCGTGAGCAAACTTAAGGACAAGCCTCTATTGATCGACGACAGCGTCGGTCTCAGCCCGATGGAGATGCGTTCGCGCGCTCGGCGGGTCATGCGCGAATATGGCGAACTTGGCATGATCGTAGTCGACTATTTGCAACTGATGCAGATAAAAGGCTTCGGCGACAATCGCGTTGGGGAGATCTCGGAAATCTCGCGCTCTCTCAAAACTATGGCGCGAGAGTTTAAATGTCCCGTGATCGCACTTTCGCAGCTTAACCGTGGTTTGGAGCAGCGGCCCAATAAGCGCCCTGTCATGTCGGACCTGCGCGAATCAGGTGCGATCGAGCAGGACGCGGATATCATCGCCTTCGTCTATCGCGACGAAGTCTATAATGAGGACACGCCGGACAAGGGCGTGGCCGAGATCATCATTGCTAAGCAGCGTAATGGTCCCATTGGCACTGTGCGCCTTGGCTTCATAGGGCAGTTCACTCGTTTCGAGAATCTAGCGCGACAGGATTACGATGAAAGCTATACCCAACGCGAATGATTCTCGCGCCTGGGCCACGATCGACTTAAGGGCTTTAGTGGCGAACCTAGCCAAGACGCGTTCCTACAAGCCCGAGGCCGCAATAGTCGCCGTGGTGAAGGCCAATGCTTACGGACACGGCGCGATCGCCGTGGCGCAAGCCCTGCATGGGCAACTGCGCGAAGGCGACTGCTTCGGCGTGGCCAGTATCGACGAGGCGCTAGAGTTGCGTCAGTTTGGCATCAACACCCCCATTCTACTTCTCGAAGGCGTGTTCAACGCCGTCCAACTACGCCAGGCTGTGGATAATAATTTCGCGCTGGTAGTGCATTCGCCTTTCCAGTTAGCGCTTCTAGAGGCCTACTTCGAGGCGAGGCCTCTGAGCACGCCACTGACAATCTGGTTGAAAGTCGATACGGGCATGCACCGACTTGGCCTTTCTGCCTCTGAATTTAAGCAAGCGTGGCAGGCTCTTAACTGGCATGTCCATGTGCATAAGCTAGTGGTAATGTCACATTTCGCCTGTGCCGATGACAAAGAGAGTGAGATGACAGAGCGCCAGCTCGCCCTGTTAAATAAGATTCTTGAAGACGCCGGTGTGACCGCAGACAAACGCGAAATTAGCTTCGCGGCTTCTTCTGGCATTCAGCAGTGGCCGCAGTCCCATTTCAATTGGCTGCGCCCCGGTATCATGCTCTATGGCGGTACTGCAGTTGCTGGGGAGAATGCTATTGACCGGGACATTGCTCCTGTCATGACCCTGCGGGCTCGACTGATTGCCATCAAGTTGGTGGCGGCTGGCGAGAGCATCGGCTACGGCGCAAGCTATGTGTGTGAACACGAGCATCGCATAGGTGTCATCTCTATCGGGTATGGTGACGGCTATCCACGACGGATGCCGGCGGGCACGCCTGTGTTGCTCAAATGTAGCGGCAAGAAGGGCGGCGAATCTCAACAGGTGCCTCTATGCGGCCGTGTCTCGATGGACATGACAATAGTGGATTTGACCGACTGCCCGGATGCGCGGGTGGGCGATGAAGCAATCCTATGGGGCGAGGGCCTGCCGGCAGATGAGATCGCGCGGCGCTGCGATACTATAGCCTATGAACTATTCTGTCAGGTAACGCGGCGAGTGCAATATATCTACGTGTGACTTGGCGCTTGGCATTTGATGAAGGAAACAGCATGGCGAAGGTGAAGAATGCCTATGTGTGCACCGAGTGCGGTGCGGAACATGGGCAATGGCAAGGGCAGTGTGCCTCTTGTAAAGAGTGGAACACGCTGTCAAAAATAAGTCTTGGCAGCGCCGCTTCGCCTGCCTCGAAACCAGATTTTCGTAAGCAGGGCTATGCCGGCACCACCTCGGGAGTGCAAGACCTTTCCGAGATCGATCTCGAGTCAGTACCTCGCCTCTCCACGACAATCACAGAACTCGACAGAGTATTGGGCGGTGGTCTTGTGCCTGGCTCTGCTATCCTCATTGGGGGCAGCCCGGGTGCGGGTAAGAGTACTTTGTTGCTGCAGGTGATGTGCCTACTCGCGCAGAGCACTAACGCACTATATGTCACTGGCGAAGAGTCTCTGCAACAGGTCGGCATGCGCGCGCGGCGTCTCGGCTTGCCGGAGAAGAATCTAAAGATGCTGGCGGAGACCAATGTCGAGAAAATTTGTCAGGTGGCCCAACAAACTCAGCCACAGTTATTGGTCGTAGACTCCATTCAAGTAATGCACAGTGCCGACATCGCTTCGGCGCCGGGCAGCGTTTCTCAAGTACGCGAATGTGCGGCCTATCTGATTCAATACGCCAAACAGACCAACACCATTTTGTTCCTTGTGGGCCATGTTACTAAGGACGGCAATTTGGCCGGGCCTAAGGTGCTGGAGCATATGATCGATTGCTTCCTGATGCTCGACGGCAGTAGCGATAATAAATACCGCACCTTGCGTGGCCAGAAGAATCGCTTTGGCGCCGTGAACGAGCTTGGTGTGTTCGCCATGACTGAGAAGGGCCTGAAGGAGGTAAAGAACCCGTCGGCTATTTTCTTGGCACGAACCGAGGACGAGAGTGCTGGTTCGGTGGTGATGGTGCTATGGGAAGGCACCCGTCCTCTATTGGTCGAGATACAGGCACTGGTGGATGGCACTCAGTTAGGTAATCCGCGCAGGCTGGCGGTTGGCCTTGACCAGAATCGCATGGCGATGCTGTTAGCCGTATTGCACCGTCATGGCGGTCTTTATATGGCCGACCAGGACGTATTCGTTAACGTGGTTGGCGGGGTGAGGGTCACGGAGACGAGCGCGGATCTAGCCCTTATTCTCGCCATCGTCTCGAGTTTTCGCGATAAGGCCTTATCGCAAGATCTAGTCGTGTTCGGCGAAGTCGGCTTAGCGGGAGAGATTCGTCCTGTCCCTAGCGGGCAAGAGCGTCTTTACGAGGCAGCCAAACACGGCTTCAAACGTGCCATCGTGCCCAAGGCAAACGTGCCTCGTGGCGGTATCGAAGGCATGACCATTATTGGCGTAGCCAGATTGGCAGAGGCCATCGAAGCAGTTGGAGAGGGTTAAAAGTGCAGTCTATTGTGTCAGTTCGTCACTTATCTAAAACTTATGCCGACGGGTTTAAAGCGCTCAAGGATATCAATCTCGAGATCAGGAAGGGTGAGATCATCGCCTTGTTAGGGCCGAACGGCGCGGGCAAGACTACTCTCATCTCGGTGATCTGCGGCATCGTCAACCCGAGTGAGGGAGAGGTGCTTGTGGATGGCAAGAGCATCATCAGCGACTTCCGAGCCACGCGCTCTATGATTGGCCTGGTGCCGCAGGAACTGACAATCGATTCTTTCTCTACAGTGTTCTCAGCCTTAGAGTTTAGCCGTGGCTTGTTCGGTAAAGCGCCAGACCCAGCGTATATCGAGCGTATCCTCAAAGACTTGTCCTTGTGGGATAAAAAGGACAATAGGATCATCGAACTCTCTGGCGGTATGAAGCGTCGCGTGCTTATCGGCAAGGCACTAGCCCACGAACCTTCGGTCCTCTTCCTTGATGAGCCGACGGCTGGGGTCGATGTGGAGCTGCGTAAAGATATGTGGGCGCTGGTGGGCAAGCTGCGCGACTCTGGCGTGACCATCATTCTGACTACGCATTATATCGAGGAGGCAGAAGCGATCGCCGATCGCATCGGGGTCGTCACCAAGGGCGAAATACTCTTGGTTGAGGAGAAGGATGAGCTAATGCGGAAGCTAGGCAAGAAGCAATTGATCCTCGACTTAGTGGAGCCCTTAAGTAACCTCCCAAATAATTTGGCAGAGCTCAATCTTGAGATTTCTGAGGGCGGCGCCAAACTCACGTATACCTATGACACCCAGGGCGAGCACACCGGTATCACGCACTTGATGGAAGTGTTGCGCGATGCCGGCATACGTTTCAAGGACATGCGTACTACGCAACGATCTTTGGAAGAAATATTCGTGAAACTAGTGGAGGAAGCGTAATGAACTGGCATGGAGTAAAGGCAATTTACGCATTTGAGATGGCGCGCACTAGGCGCACGCTTATGCAGAGCATAATTGGCCCAGTTATTTCCACTTCGCTCTATTTTGTGGTGTTCGGTGCCGCGATCGGCAGCCGCATTCAGCAGGTCGATGGAGTGAGCTATGGGGCTTTTATTGTCCCGGGCTTGGTGATGCTGTCATTGCTTACCAACAGCATTTCTAATGCGTCCTTCGGCATCTATTTCCCGAAGTTCATGGGCACTATCTATGAATTGCTGTCCGCGCCAATCTCAATGTTCGAGGCGCTGCTTGGCTACGTAGGAGCGGCGGCAACGAAGTCGCTTATCCTCGGGGTGATCATTTTGGCCACCGCAGGGTTCTTCGTGCCACTGGAAATCGCGCACCCCTTTGTAATGGTGTTGTTCTTACTGCTGACATGTATATCCTTTAGTCTATTCGGGTTCATCATTGGTATTTGGGCGGACAATTTCGAGAAGCTACAGCTGATTCCGCTACTTATCGTCACGCCACTGGTGTTTCTAGGCGGGAGTTTCTACTCGGCGAGTATGCTACCGCCATTTTGGCAGTCTGTGACTCTCTTCAACCCGGTGCTATATTTGATCAGTGGCTTCCGGTGGAGTTTCTATGAGATATCGGATGTAAGTGTCGGTGTGTCCCTAGCGATGATCCTAGTGTTTTTGACGGCATGCACCTTAATAGTGGCGTGGATATTTAAAACCGGGTATCACATAAAGAAATAAGCTTATATGGAAGTAGTCTGAATATGGCGATGGTCGAATTTCTCAAAGACAATACTGGTAATCTACTCGCAGTCGCGTGGTTCCTCCTGTGCTTTAGAGGCTATTTCTATTACACAGACTTGCGCAGCATCGACACGCCCACGCTTGCATATGCCATGCATCGCTTTCGCAAGCAGTGGATACGCAAGGCAATGCGACGCGATAATCGCATCGCTGATACCAATATCATTGCGAATCTCGAGCGCAGTGTGTCCTTCTTCGCTTCCACTACCCTGTTCATACTCGCGGGTTTGATGACGGTGCTCGGCACTTCGTCGGAAACAGTGATCATGATGCTGCGCGATATTCCCTTCTCAGACGAGAATACCCGTGGCGCTTGGGAGTTAAAGGTACTCTTATTGATCTGCCTGTTTGTCTATGCTTTCTTCAAATTCACGTGGGGCTTACGGCAATTCGGGCAGGTATCCGTCATGCTCGGCGGCGTACCTGAGAGCGGCGAGAATGCGTCAGATGAGATGATTGACCGTCATATCCACAGCATCTCTACTATGGCATCTAAGGCTGCGGGCAACTTCAATAACGGCATGCGCACCTATTATTTCAGTATGGCGGTGCTTGGTTGGTTCGTGAATTTCTGGGTATTTATGATTCTCTCGGCGCTGATAGTTGCGGTGCTGTATCGGCGCGAATTCCGTTCCGACACGCTCGCCATTATGATGTCGAATCTGCCAGATTGATTTTGTAACAATCCCTCATGAATCTTGTCCTTGTAAGTGTGCCGAAGGTAGTTTAATTTCACGGCAATACTAAAAAACGAGCATCCCCCTCATGAACCTATATACAGTCCTCAACCTTATTTTCTTCTGCGGCTTGCTGTTTGTAATCTACAACATCAGCAAGAAGACCCAGAGTCTCTCGCGCAAAGTGTTCACAGGCATGATCCTCGGCCTGAGTTTCGGCTTCGCGTTGCAATTACTCTATGGCGTTGACTCCGAGATAATGGCCCAGACACTAAACTGGACCAATTTAGTAGGCGATAGCTATGTTCGCCTACTGCGCATGATCATCATGCCGCTGATTCTCGTTACCATGATCGGCTCGGTACTGCGCATGGACGCCATCGCATCCCTGGGTAAGATCGGCGGGTCGGTGGTAGGAATGCTAGTGCTTACTACCGCGATCGCAGCCCTAATCGGCATTGGTCTTACCCTGTTGACTGGACTGAGTGCCGAGGGCATGGTGGCGGGTGCGCGTGAGCTCGCCCGCGCCGATGTGCTGGAGGTGCGCCGTGGTTCTGTTAGTGGCCTGAGCTTGCCCGACGTCATTGCAGGGTTTATACCCACGAATATCTTCGCGGATCTGACCGAGGCACGCGACAACTCAATCATCTCTGTCGTAATCTTCGGTATTCTCACCGGTATAGCGGCACTACTGGTCAGCAAGGAGAACCCCGCTCAGGGCGAATCCATCAAGTCCTTCATTTCGTCAGTTCAGGCTATCGTTATGAAGCTGGTACGTATGGTCATGGGTCTCACCCCTTACGGTATTCTGGCGTTGATGACTTATGTCGTGGCGAGCTCCGATGGAGGCGACATTCTGAACCTAATCAGCTTCGTCTTGACCTCCTACACCGCCATCATATTGATGTTTTGCGTGCACGCGCTGTTCATCATTGGCAGTGGGATGAATATCCGCACCTATTTTCAGAAGATCTGGCCTGTACTGAGTTTCGCGTTTGCTACCCGTAGCTCCGCTGCCACCATTCCATTGACGGTGAAGACTCAGATCGAAGAGCTGAAAGTGCCTTCGCCAATCGCTAACCTCGCCGCGACCTTCGGGGCGACGATCGGTCAGAACGGCTGTGCGGGAATCTACCCGGCGATGCTGGCAGTGATGGTTGCGCCGACAGTTGGCGTGGACCCAACCGACTTCATGTTTATCGTGAGCCTCGTTGCCATCATTGCTATCAGCTCGTTCGGAGTGGCAGGGGTTGGCGGTGGTGCTACCTTCGCGGCGTTGATTGTCTTGCCTGCGATGGGCTTGCCTGTGACAGTAGTGGCGCTGCTTATTTCCATCGAACCATTGATCGACATGGCACGCACCGCGCTCAATGTGAACGGGGCGATCACCAGTGCTGTGGTCACTACGAAATTGTTATCGATGGAACAGTCCGAAGAGGATCTGCCCGCCGCACAGGGTGCCGCGAAGGCTTAATGCCTTCGCGAACCCGCGGGGTTTGGAGGTCGGTGGATTTAAGCTCCACCGGTTTTAAACAAAGTAAGACTTTAGCGGTGGGAAACCATTGAATTCAATGGCGCTATAGCTGGTGGTATAGGCGCCAGTGGAGAGCCAATACATTCTGTCGCCGATTGCTAGGTTCAAGGGCAGGCCGTATTTGTAGTGCTCGTACATGATGTCGGCGCTGTCGCAGGTTGGTCCTGCGATTACCACCTCTTCTAACTCCCCTTGTTTCTCGACATAGATCGGGTACTTAATGCACTCGTCCAGAGTCTCTATCAGACCAGAGAATTTGCCCACATCGGTGAAAATCCAACGCTGCAAAGAAGTATGGGATTTACGCGAAATCAATACCACCTCAGAAACCAGTATCCCAGCATTTGAAATCAAAGAACGACCTGGCTCGAGGATGATCTCGGGAAAGTCGTCGCCGAAGTCTTCTTCGATAAAACGTGTGATTTCCTCGGCATAGGTGTCGAGCGTGTTGGCCTTAGTGATGTAATTGGCGGGGAAGCCGCCACCAAGATTAATCATCTTCAGCGTGATATTGTCTTCTTCTTTAAGGCGCTCGAAGATCACCTTAACCTTGCCGATCGCGGCATCCCATGCGCCGATGTCACGTTGTTGCGAACCTACGTGGAATGAAACGCCATAGGGTTCCAAGCCAAGGTCGCGAGCTAGGACAAGAATGTCCATCGCCATGTCGCTTTGGCAGCCGAACTTACGGGACAATGGCCAATCTGCGGTGCCGCTACCCTCGGTGAGAATACGGACGTAGACGCGCGAACCCGGGGCTGCTTTGGCGATGTTGCGGACATCTGCTTCGGAGTCGGTGGCATACATGCGCACGCCTTTCTCGTAGAAGTAACGTATATCACGCGCCTTCTTAATGGTGTTGCCATAGCTGCAGCGCTCTGCTCCAACGCCGAGGGAGAGCAATTTGTCCAACTCGTAAATGGAAGCTACGTCGAAATTCGAGCCTCGGTCGCGCAGACAGGTAATTACTTCTGGTGCGGGGTTCGCTTTAACCGCGTAATACACGCTCGCGTAGGGGAAGAGATCTTTTAGTGTGTCAAAAGCCGTTTCGATCGTGGCGATGTCCAAGACGACGAACGGTGTTTCTTTGGTGTCGGCTAACTCTTTGATACGTTTGAAAGTTTCAGGTGCGTAAAAATCTTCCACTCGAGTGTTTTCTGTATTCATTGACGGTTTAGTCTCCTCCGCGGCAAAGCCTTAACGGGTGGGTAGTCGATTAGGTGGGCTATTGTAACAAAGACATTCCACAGGTAAATGCGCAATTACACAAACCCTCAATATACTTTAATGACAGTTGGACGACTGCACTCGCGCTCCCGCGTTGCAGAGCTATAGTGCGCTGATATCAATGACAAAAAGCAAATGTGACCGGAAGCACTCCAAGGGCAAAAAAGCCTGTTAGACTGCGCAGCTTTCGGCAGTGTCTAACCGAATATGAGTGCGTTGCGGAACGGTCATGGAATTATTTTTTAAACTGGGTTGGTATTTCAAGGCGCAATGGCGCCGCTACACAGTGGCCATCGTCATGTTGCTGGGCACAGACGTGCTCGAGATGAGCGTGCCTTGGATAACCGGCCTGTTAATCGACCAAGTAGTCGCGAACACGTTGAACCGAGAGTTGTTGGTGCACTATGTGGGCATCGTCGTGGGCATCGGTTTCGTCGTTTACGTGATGCGCTATCTCTGGCGCGTATTCCTGTTTTACTCTTCATTTCAGTTGGCCGAGACCATGCGGCAACGCCTCTACGCCCATATGACGAAGATGGCGCCGCAGTTTTTTGCACAGCACCGCACCGGTGATCTGATGGCTCGCGCCACCAACGATATTTCGGCCTTGGAGATGACCGCGGGGGAAGGCGTGTTGTCGGGTATCGATGGCTTGGTCACGGGCCTATTGGTGATTGCCATCATGATGTTTCTTATCGACTGGCAACTGACCCTAGTTGCGCTGCTGCCATTTCCCTTCATGGCTTGGTATTTCACGGTTATCGGCGAGCGCCTCCACGCTGGCTTCCGGGATGCGCAGGAGCGGTTCTCGGATTTGAATGATCGCGTGCAAGAAAGTGTCTCCGGTATTCGCATGGTGCGTGCCTTCGGCCGCGAGCAAGTCGAGGATGAGAACTTCCTAGGCATCGCTGATCGTACGGCGGAGGCCAATATGCGTGTTGCGGCAACAGACTCGCTTTACGACCCTGCGATCTTCATTACAGTTGGCTCGTCTTTTCTTCTGTGCATCAGTATGGGCGCGTGGCAAGTCGATCAGGAACGTATCACGCTGGGGGAGCTTACTAGCTTCACGATGTATCTAGGTTTCTTAGTCTGGCCGATGTTCGCCTATGGTTGGCTGCTCAATATCCTCGAGCGCGGTTCGGCCGCTTACGAGCGCATCCAGCAATTGCTAGAGACCGAATCTCCCGTGCAGGACACGGGATCGGTGACAGAGGTAGCTGAGGCCGATGTGCACTTCGATATCAAGAGTTTCACGCATGTCGGTGGTGCTATGCCAGTGTTGCATAATATTCAGATCAATGTAGAGGTCGGGCATACGCTTGGCATCGTCGGCCCAACTGGGTCGGGCAAGACCAGTCTCGTCAATCTCCTGCTGCGCTACTTCGACCATCCTGATTGTGAATTACGCATTGGTGGCGTGCCGATTCAGGAGCTGACTCTGGAGACGCTCCGTTCGAAAATCGCAATGGTGCCGCAAGACCCGTTTTTGTTTACAGCGACGATAGCCGAGAATATTGCGCTTGGTAAACCCAATGCAAGCCGCGAGGAAGTTCGCGCCGTCGCGAACCTGGCTGCCATTGACCAGGACATTTTACGCTTTCCGCGCGGCTATGAAACGCTAGTAGGCGAGCGTGGAATAACGCTTTCGGGAGCGCAGAAACAACGCATCGCGATCGCGCGTGCACTGCTATTGGACGCTCCAATTTTGATTCTTGACGACGCCCTGTCGGCAGTCGATGTTGGGACTGAACGCAGCATACTAAAACATCTTCGCGAGGTGCGGGCACAGCGCACGAGCATCGTGCTGTGTCACCGATTATCAGCAGTGGAAGACGCGCAGCAAATTGTTGTGCTTAATCACGGTGAAATCGTTGAACGCGGCAACCACGCGCAATTACTTGCCCTCAAGGGTTGGTATGCGCAGATGGTGGACTATCAGAGATTGGAGCGAACCGTTGAATCTGGACGATAAACATTCCGAGGGCTTAGACCTATCGGCACTCTGGCGTTTGCTGCGCTACGCCTTGGCCTATCCGCGCCTACTCAAACAGGCGGCGGGTTTGCTATTGCTGGCCACGGCAGGTCAAGTGCTCGGGCCGGTGCTCGTCAAAATATTCCTCGATGATTATGTAACGCAGGGTCATTATCCGGTATTGGAGCTGACCGGACTCGCACTCGCCTATGGTCTGTTCTATGCCTTGTCGGCGTGGGCGGGCTACCAGAATGCCATGCGCTTCAATGAGGTGGCTTTCAACGTGGTTCGCACAATTCGCTCGCAGGTTTTCGCGGCGGTGATGCGCAAGCCGCTGACTTATTTCGACCATCGTCCTACTGGCGCTTTAGTGTCACGGATTACGAATGACACGGAGGCCATCAAAGAGCTGTTCGTGCAGGTGATGTCCACCTTCGTGCAGAATGTTACGCTCATTATTGCCGTGTTCATTGCCATGGCCTATCTAGATGTTCGTTTGATGTTGCTGTGCAGTATTATTCTCCCGACGGTCATAGTCGTGATGTTCTACTATCAGCGACTGAGCGCGCCGCGGTACCACCGCGCGCGCAGCGTGCTGAGCCGTATTAACGCAACCTTGAGTGAGTCGATTCAAGGCATGCGCATCATACAGATGCTGAATCAACAGCAGCGTTTCAATGGCGATTTCCGACGCATTAGTCAGGACTTATTCAAGGCGCGTATGAGCAACCTGCGACTAGACGCACTGATGCTGCGCCCCCTTCCGGATCTGATTCGCACGCTGACGCTGGCGGGACTGTTGTACTACTTCGGCACTCAGTCCTTCGATGGTGTGGTAGAGATCGGGGTAATCTATGCCTTCATCAATTATCTATCCCGCATCACGCAGCCAGTGGTGGAGATGACTCAGCGACTGAGTCTGCTACAGCAGGCAGTGGTGGCGGGGGAGCGCGTCTTCGGCATCATGGATGAGGCGGGTGAGAAACAGCAAGCGACTGCCAACATCATCAGCGCAGGGAAGGTACAGGTAGAGGGTTTGGGCTTTAGTTACGACGGAGAGCACCCAGTTCTAAAGGACATTGATTTCTGCGTCGAGCCGGGACAGTTCTACGCCATAGTGGGGCATACCGGCAGCGGCAAGAGCACGTTGATGAGCCTGTTGCTGCGCTTCTATTCGCCGCAGCTTGGGCGCGTCTTGATCGACGGCACCCCGCTGGAGCAGATCGATCAAGACAATCTGCGTGCGCAGATGGGCGTAGTACTGCAGGACCCGTTTATCAGCGCGGGCACGGTACGTGACAATATCACGCTAGGACTCGCGATCAGCGAGGAGAAGCTTGTGGCGGTCGCCAAACAGGCGCAGCTACATGAGTTCGTGATGACCCTCCCCGATGGCTATGACACACTCTTAGGGGAGCGTGGCGGCAATCTGTCGACAGGGCAGCGTCAACTGCTGTCGTTGGCGCGCACTTTAGCCAGAGAGCCGCGTATCTTAATTCTCGATGAAGCGACTGCGAACGTAGATAGCCATACAGAGGCAGTCATCACGAAGGCGCTGAACAAACTGCGCGGTAGTACGACTATCCTTGCAATCGCCCATCGCCTGAGCACCATCACCCACGCGGATCAGATAGTGGTGCTCCATCAGGGCCGCGTGGTCCAGCAAGGCTCACACCAAGCGTTGCTAATGCAAGATGGCCTGTACCGGCACATGCATGAATTACAGTTGCAGAAGGCGCTGGTGGTGGATGCGGTGGTTTATCCGTAGGCTAGGGTTGTGCCTCCGGTTGAGTGTCTGGTCGCCTGCAGGCAGGGATTGCGCCTCCGTTCGAGTGTCTGGTCGCCTGCAGGCAGGCTCCTACCGAAAATCGGCGCGCTGTTACAAGAGATCGGAGTTCTGTTTTAGGGTAGGAGCCTGCCTGCAGGCGACCAGACACCTGCTATGAAATGCAACACGCCTGCAGGCGACCAGACACCTGCTATGAAATGCAACACGCCTGCAGGCGACCAGACACCTGCTATGAAATGCAACACGCCCGCAGGCGGCCAGAAACCCGCTATGAATAAAAAAAGGCGGCGTGAGAGCTATGCTCTCATCGCCGCCTTATAGGCAAGCTATGTAAGACCTAGAATCTTATTCAGACGATTCTTGGAATTCCACATTGATGTTTAGGGTAATGTCATCGCCAACACCAAAGTTGGTGAAGCGATCTACGCCGAAGTCTGAGCGCTTGAACTCTGCACTTGCAGAGAAGCCAAGTGTGTAGCTTCTTGTCAGGAAGTTACGACCACCGCCGTTGAATACAACACTTAGAGTGACTGGCGCCGTCACGCCGTGCATCGTCATATCGCCTACGAATACATGGGCGCCTTCACCTTCACCCGGTCCCACGTAAGAAGTGGAGCGGAAAATAGCCTGTGGGAACTGTGCCACGTCGAACCAATTATCGCCCTTAAGTTCTTCTTCGAACTCTGGGAGGTTAACGTCGAGGCTGTTCATATTCACAATCACTTCTAGGGTCGAATTCGCAACGTTCTCTGGATCGAAATCCAAGGAAGCCTCGAAATCATCGAAACCGCCGATGAAAGTCGAGAAACCAAGGTGGTTGATCTCGAATATCAAAGACGCGTGATCCTTGTCCAAGGTGTAAGCGCCACCGCGAAGTTCAGCGACATCAGTATTGAAGTCTGGTGTCAGCAAACGATCGCAGGAAACCAATACGGCAGATGAGACCAGGCCTAGAGCTACCCAGCGGCATTTTGAAAGTAAACTATTTAACATTGAAATACCCTATTCACGATGGAGCCTCTGTAATTACTTCTGATTGGCGTAAACGTCGATTACAACGCTTACTTCATTCGGAATTGTTGCCGTGTTCGCCCAATAGCCTTGCCCAACGCCATAATCTAAGCGCTGTACAATCACTTCACTAGTTAGATGAAAGCGGGGCTGTCCGTCATACATCTCCATTTCTAATGCGAATGGAAATGTCATCGGGTGAGTCTGGTCACGGATCGTCAACATCCCTTCGGATGAGAATTGATTCATCGAAGTCATGCTGCACTTCTCCGCGTGGAAAGTCGCTGTAGGGAATTGGTCTACGTCGAACATTTCCAGATCCAGCAAGTAGTCTAAAGTCTCCGCACCGTCCACATCGATGTCGGCGATTGGTATCGTTACCGTGAAATCGCATGACGCGGGATTCATCGTATCGATATTGAAGGTGGCCTCAACGTTCTTGAACTCGCCTTCATAGGGAGTGCCTTCATAGGAATACTTGAAAATAACGCGGGATTCAGCCGAGTCGATTTCGAAATTCGCGGCTTGCGCCTGTGCTCCTATGACTAGCAGTAGCGGCGCTAAAGCCGCTCGCTTTACTAAAGTTCGCATATTAATACTTACTCCTAATTTTGAAGTTACGGTAATGTAAAGGCAACCAATTCAGTAGGTTTTCCGCCGCCACTGACGAACATGGCGATGTACTGCTTACCTTCGTGCTCGTATGTGAATGGCTGTCCAGTCTGCGTATTAGGCAGTTCGATCCGGGCAACGATTTCACCAGTTGCTTTATCTTGAGCGTAAAGCTTGTTGCCACCGCCAACGCCTTCGCCTACGAATAGCAGCGTTTTAGTCAGCAATAGGCCTGCGCGCGTGGCTACTCCAGTGCGAGGAATATCCACGCCTTGCAGTGCAGGGTTGTTGGTGATCGAGTCTGGAGTGTCCGCATTTGCAGTCTGCCAAACGTGATCACCACTGTTCATGTCAATCGCGGTTACACGGCCATAAGGAGGCTTTACAATCTCTAGGCCGCTGACACGTGGTACACGCACGCCGAATGCTGCGCTGAAGTCTAGGTCGGAATCTTCATCTTTACCCACTGACAGGACTGCTAATGCAGTTCTGGAGGGTATATAGAGGAGGCCAGTTTCGGGATCAAGAGCGCTGCCTTCCCAGTTCGCACCGCCAGTAGCGGACGGCAAGCTCAAGACACCAACAGTGCCATCGGGCGAGCCTTCAGCGAGTGAGGGTGGCGTGTAAAGGTTTGTGCTTAAACGGAAACCCTTGGTTGCCTCTAATGCCGCTGCTCGCAGCGCGGGCGTGAAATCGATCAGGTCAGCTTCGGTGAAGCCTTGACGATCGAATGGAGCTGGCTTGGAGGGGAATGGCTGTGTTGGCGAATACCATTCGCCGGGCACGTCACCCGCTGGGACTGGGAGTTCATCGATTGGCCAAACTGGCTCGCCAGTAGCACGATCATAGGTATAGACAAAGTTCTGCTTAGTCACTTGCATGACAACCTTGCGGCCATTGGGCAGGTCTGCAAGAACGGGCGCTGAGGGGTTATCCCAGTCCCAGATGTCGTGGTGGATCAATTGGTGGTGCCATTGGCGCTCGCCAGTCTTGATGTCGACTGCTACTAGAGCGTTTGCGAAGAGGTTGTCGCCTGGACGATCGCCGCCGTAACGGTCGCCAGTCGCTGACTCAATAGGCAAGTAGACGTGCCCTAACTCAGGATCGCCAGACATAGGTGCCCATACGCCGGCGTTACCTGTAAATTCAATGCCGTCGTCCAGCCAGGTTTCAGCGCCAAACTCGCCGCGCTCTGGAATTGTTTTGAATGTCCACAGCAACTCGCCAGTGCGAGCATCGAATGCACGGACATCGCCCTTTACGTTGGTCATAGAGCGTGGACGCATGCCCACTTTATGGGCGGGGCCAACCACTACCACGTCGTTCATGACGAACGGGGGCATAGAGGAGCCAATATCGACATCATCGTAACCATCGGCGTAGGCATTACGCAGCCCCTCGTAGAGATCTACGCGGCCACTGTTACCAAATGATGGATCAGGGATACCTGTTTTAGCATCGAGTGCTACAAGGAAGAAACCGGGGGTGATCACCATCACGCGGGCTTGGTCGCCATCGCGCCAGAACGCAACACCGCGACCGGCACCTTTACGAGGTGCGTCGTCGTAGCGTGAGCCTTCTTCGGGACGCCACATCCACAATAATTGACCCGTAGTAGCATCGAGTGCCGCTACGTTTCGCGTTGCGCCCATCGTGGCATAAAGGATACCGTCGATTTCGAGGGGTGTAGAGGTATTATTGAATTCTGGTGAGGGGCCGAACTTCTCTGTTGAAAAGCTCCATGCCTGACGAATAGTGCTAACGTTCTGTGCGTTAATCTGATCGAGCGGAGAATAGCGTTGTGCCGCCATATTGCCGTTATAATCCGGCCAATCTCCTGCGTTTACATCAGTGCCAGACTGGCTCAAGGCCGCTGGAGCACAGATCATGATGCCAACGCTTGCAATGAGTGAAGACATCAATCGTTTTCTTGTTATCATCTTTGGGCTCTCCCGCTAATATGTCGGTAATTCGTGCACATCCGCCAGTCAGTTAGACGGAGTCAACCGGCCGGATGCTACGCATTTACCGCCGTTCGCGCAAGAGTAAGCGCTTGGTAGGGCTTGCTTATGCGAGGCTGCGGCGGTCTTGGATAAGGTCATAATATAACAAATCCCTTCTCTCATTCAGTGGCTTTTTGTAACACGAAGCCAAATAACTATTTGATATACACTGTAAATAATAAGAGTAATAAAACGCAGCGCTGTCCAGTCCGAGTTGCAGCTAAGACCCAAAGCACAGGAATCAGCACTACATTCTTAATTTGTAATAGTTTGTCTCATTCCACCTTAACCTCTCATTAACACCACCTGTAAAATTGGTTTATCCATGTGACTAGGCAAAGGGGCCTGTGCTTCGACGGTTTCTTGGAATGAACTCCGTAGTGCGCATTGAGGGGCGGGTAGTGGTCTTCTGGAGACGTCAAACTGCGCACATCCCTGTGCCGGCTCAGCGGTCGCCATCCCTGGCGCCCGATGCTCCTGAATCCCACTGCTCGCCCCTCCTCGGTGCGAGGCTCGTCTAGCGGAGTGAGAGATCAATTCAGTCAGCTACGAGGTGACAGATAGAAGTAAAAAAGCCCCAGTGACCCGGGTTCACTGGGGCTTTTTGAAGTAAGGCGTTGCTTACTTGTGCCTTAGGGCTGCCTGCGCCGCCGCCAAGCGTGCGATTGGCACGCGCGGTGGTGAGCAGCTTACGTAGTGCAGGCCAAGGCGGTGGCAGAAATCGATCGAATCCGGGTCGCCCGCGTGTTCACCGCAGATGCCTAGTTTCAAATCCTTGCGCGTCTTGAGGCCGTTCTCTACAGCGAACTCCATCAGCTTGCCAACACCCGTCTGGTCTAAGCTCGCGAAGGGGTTCTTGTTATAGATCTCCTTGCGCTGATACTCATCGTAGAATGAGCCCATATCATCGCGGCTCAAACCCAATGTCGTTTGCGTTAGGTCGTTGGTGCCGAAGCTGAAGAACTGTGCCTCTTCCGCGATCTGCTCCGCAGTGATCGCTGCTCTTGGAACCTCGATCATCGTGCCTACAATGTAGTCGATCTTGATCTGATTCTTATCCATCACTTCTTGCGCAACACGGTGCACTATCGCCAATTGGTCTGCTAGCTCTGCCTTGAAGCCAACCAATGGAATCATGATCTCCGGGTTAACTTTCATAGGAGACTTCTTCGCCGTCATCACAGAGGCCGCTGCCTCGAACACGGCGCGCACCTGCATCTCAGTGATTTCCGGGTAGAGGATGCCTAGGCGGCAACCACGGCAACCTAGCATCGGATTCTCTTCGTGTAGCGCCTTGATGCGCTCAATCACGAACTCTAACGGTAGCCCAAGTTTGTCCGCCAATTGGCGGCGCACGGCGTCGTCTTGCGGCAGGAACTCATGCAGAGGAGGATCGAGTAATCGAATAGTAACTGGGCGGCCAGCCATTGCTTTGAATAGGCCAATGAAATCCTTGCGCTGGAACGGTAGCAACTTCTTCAATGCCGCTTTGCGCTGCACTTGATCTACAGCCAGAATCATCTGGCGCATGAAGTCGATGCGATCGCCCTCGAAAAACATATGCTCTGTTCGACACAGGCCAATGCCTTCCGCGCCGTAGGCGACTGCTGTCTCCGCCATCGCGGGTGTATCGGCGTTGGTGCGAATGCGCAGCTTGCGGTATTTGTCCGACCACGCCATGACAGTTTGAAATAGCTCGTAGGTATAGCTCTTCTCGGGCTTCAAAGTACCCTCGAGGACGCGTTTTACTTCCGAATCCGCGCTCTCAATCATGCCTTTATAAATGGAACCTGTAGTGCCATTGATCGAGATGTAATCGCCTTCGGCTAGTGTGACGCCACCCGCTGTCAAAGTGCGCTTCTCGTAATTGATCGACACATCGCCCGCGCCGCAGACGCAGACCTTGCCCAGCTGACGTGCAACCAATGCCGCGTGGGAGGACACGCCACCGCGGGTCGTCAGGATGCCTGATGAGTAGAGCATACCCTTCAGGTCATCTGGAGACGTTTCTGTGCGGCACAGTACTACTTTATTACCTTTGCGGGATTCGATCTCCGCTGCCGCGGCAGTGAAGGCGATGCGACCAGTTGCGGCACCTGGGCCCGCCGGTAGGCCTTTGCCTATCATGGTTGCCTCTTTCTGGGAGCGCACATCGAAGATTGGCACTAGCAAAGTGTCCACAGACTCGGCTGGAATCTTCAGCAACGCAGTGCGTTGATCCATTAGTTTCTCTTTCACCATCTCTACAGCGATGCGAATCGCAGCGAGGCCGGTGCGTTTGCCGTTGCGTGTCTGCAGCATGAAGAGGCGGCCGCCTTCGATGGTGAATTCGAAGTCCTGCATATCTTTGAAATGGCCTTCCAGCTTTGTGCGCACTTTCTCTAGCGCAGCGAAACTCTTGGGCATTTCTTTTTCCATGACCGAGATCGCTTTAGGGGTGCGCACACCCGCCACTACGTCTTCGCCTTGGGCATTGATCAAATATTCGCCGTAGAAGCGCTTCTCGCCGTTGGCTGGGTCCCGAGTAAAGGCGACACCTGTTGCGCAATCATCGCCAGCATTACCGAACACCATCGCCTGTATGTTGACGGCTGTGCCCCACTCTGCCGGAATACCATATTGCTGGCGGTATAGAATGGCGCGGTCATTTCTCCAAGAACCAAACACAGCGCCGGTGGCGCCCCATAATTGTTCGTATACGTCCTGTGGGAAGGCTTTGCCGGTACGCTTGCGAATTAGTTCTTTATATTGGCTGACTAACAACTTTAGGTCGTCAGCGGTCAGCTGGCTGTCTAGAGTCTTGTTCAGAGACTTCTTCAGCGCGTCTAACAATTCGTGGAAAGGGTCTTCTGACTCTTCGTCGGCAGCCTCTACGCCCATTACCACATCGCCATACATCTGAATGAAGCGGCGGTAACAGTCCCATGCAAAACTCGGTTTGCCGGAAATCTTCGCCAGCCCTTCGACAGTGATATCGTTCAGGCCGAGATTGAGAATGGTATCCATCATGCCGGGCATGGAGTCGCGGGCGCCGGAGCGCACAGACACCAACAAGGGGTTATCCTTGCCGCCGAACACTTTCTCCATCTGGTTCTCGATGAGCCCAACTGCCTCTTTCACATCCGCTGCTAAGCTTTTTGGATAACTGCGGTTGTGGGCATAGACATAGGTACACACCTCAGTACTGATGGTGAAACCAGGGGGTACTGGCAACCCAATCGCAGCCATCTCTGCAAGGTTTGCACCCTTGCCGCCCAATAGTTCGCGCATGGTCGCGTTACCATCGGTCTGCTTACCAAAATTGTAAACGTACTGAGAGGATTTAGTGTTTTTGACGGACTTTGCCGCTTTTCTAGTAGGAGTTTTTTTAGTGGCGTTCATAGCGGTTTGTTTCATAGTCCCAGGTCTGCTCATGACAAGTGGAGCGGAAGGATAAAACAACTGCTGTGTAAAATCCATAGCGTAGCGCCGTCCGTAGGGCTTATGGCCGTTGCATCCGCTCACAAAAAACTACTTATTTTCCTTGCGTGGCGCCTACTGTATTCTGGCTGCCTAAGTCAAAACGATTGGATTACGCTGTGCCTTTGCTAAACAAGTCAGCCTCGAATGCCGCAACTCCAACGTGGACGATTTTTTGCGCCGCAGTCGATAATTACGGTGATATCGGTGTGTGCTGGCGTCTTGCGCGCCAGCTGCGGCAGGAGTATGGAATAACGGTGGAGCTATGGGTCGACGATTGGGCCGCCTTAGCTCGCTTCTTGTGTGACACCACTTTAGCATCGAAAGACAGCCATACAGAGCAGAGCGTGCACTTTCGTCATTGGGGCTCGCCTTGGCTCCATAGTTCAGCGTTAGTAGAGCGTATCGCCCGGTCTGCGGTCATTGTTGAGGCCTTTGCCTGCGCGCTGCCGCCCTCGCTTATCACCGCGCTGGCAAATAGCGCCACACCTGCTCTGTGGCTTAACTTGGAATACCTGAGCGCCGAAGACTGGGTGCGCGACTGTCATGCTCTGCCGTCTCCACAGAGTTTGCCCAATGCTAGCGGCAGTGCCGTAACTCTGCAAAAGTACTTTTTCTTCCCAGGTTTTGTCGAAGGTACCGGCGGCCTGCTTAGAGAAGCGGATTTGCTGACAAGACATGCGACATTGCAATCTGCCTTGCCGCTTACCCGAAGCGCCTATCTCGCGCCGTATCTGCTGCCTGCTGATTTGTTAGAAGATCCGCACTGTCTAGTGCTGTCCTTGTTCTGTTATGAAGGCCTGCCATTGCTGAGTCTATTGGCGGCACTGGCCGAGGAAGACGCGCGTAGCCTCTGTCTCGTGCCCGAGGGTCGGAGCCTGCGCAGCGTGCAGACTTTTTTCGAGCTCGACGAGCTGCCAGTGGCAGGGACTATCTTGCAGAAGGCGAAGCTCACGCTTGTTGTGCTGCCTTTCTCGAATCAAGATGAATACGACCGGCTGCTGAGCCTATGCGACTTCAATATCGTGCGGGGAGAGGATTCCTTCGTGAGAGCGCAGTTCGCGGCTCGGCCGATGCTGTGGCATCTGTATCCGCAGCAAGGGGATGCTCACCTTCCCAAAATGGAGGCCTTCCTGGCTTTATATAGTGAGAAAAGTGAGGCGGAGGCAGCATTACACAGCTTATGGAGGAGCTGGAATCAAGGTGAAGATTGCCGCGATCTATGGCATCATCTTCGGCCCCAACTTCCGGCCCTGCTACGGCAGGCTCGGAACTGGCAGCAAAAACTGGCCCAGAGGCCTGATCTAGCCGCTAATCTACTGCAGTTTTATCGCGAGCGATGCGAGAGTAACGGTACTGGAAGCGCCTGTTTAAGGTCAGAAGACCCAAGCCCAAACGAAATTTTTACAAAACAGTAATAGAGACTTTATCAATGAAAACAGCGCAAGAAATCCGTGCCGGACAGGTCATGATGATCGACGGTTCACCTTGGAAGGTACAGAAGACTGAATTTAACAAATCGGGCCGTAACTCTGCCGTTTGTAAAATGAAGCTGAAGAACCTTCTCAACGGTGTCGCCACTGAGACAGTCTACAAAGCCGACGACAAATTCGATATGGTCATCCTCGAGCAGAAAGAAGTGACTTATTCTTATTATGCAGACCCAATGTATGTCTTCGTTGATACCGATTACGAGCAGATCGAGATCGCCAAAGACGACCTCGATGACGTTATCGATTATATCGAAGATGGCATGGATGACGTCTGCGCGGCAGTCTTCTACAACGGCAAGGTGATCTCCATCGACCTGCCGAATACTATTAATCGCGAAATCGAATACACAGAGCCTTCAGCGCGCGGAGATACTTCCGGCAAAGTGATGAAAACTGCACGTCTGAAAAGCGGTTTCGAGATGCAAGTTTCAGCCTTTTGTGAGATCGGCGACTACGTCGAAATCGATACCCGCACTGGTGAGTATAAGTCGCGCGTCAAGCGATAAACCAACGCGCTCGACCTGCATAGCCCGACGCGCTGCCGCGCGCCTCGCGCCGGGCTTGTTAGCGCTAGAGCGTTATAAAATATTCCTCCTCGGTACATTAATGTTGTATTGAAAAGCCTTAGGGGGACGGGGTAAAGTACTCGCGCCGGTGCCACCTTCGTGGTCTCCATTGCTGATGTTAAGGTGATTCATCATGTCCAAAGAGCGCAATGCCAAGAAAGAAGTAAAGAAAAAGCCTGCCTTATCTACGAAAGAGAAAAAAGTCGCTAAGAAGGTAAAGAAAGAATCCCGAGTCGATTGACCTTAAGCTCGCAGATCCTTGGCTGTGTTATAGATGAAAGACTATCGAGTACTAGTAATCGGACCACGCCGTGGACTCGTAGAAGAGCTGCGTGAGAGAGGCATTCCATTCTCGATCTGGCAGACACGGCAATTGTTCAATGTCCCAGCGCCAGAAAGGAGTGTAATCGCTCCTCTTTGGAGCTCCGCTGAGAAGAATCGTGAGCAGATCCGCAAGTCATTGCCAGGCCAACGTTTCACCCATGTTATAGCAGGCACAGAGTTGTCGGTGTTACCTGCCGCTGTTGCCCGGCGTCAAGTTGGCGCTCGTTTGTCGAGGACTACGACGGTCACGCGCTGTCGTGACAAACTGCACATGAAACAACACCTCGCCGGATTCGGCATTCCCATGACACGCTTCCTCGCCGATTCGGCATCGCTAGACCCCCGGCAGGTATTCGCTGAACTAGGTGCGCCGGTAGTGCGTAAATTCCGCAAGTCCTCCGGTGGGAAAGGATTGCGCGGATTCAACTCCGAAGTGCATAACATATTAAGCAGCCAAAGCTGCCATGTGTGCTCGCATTAAATACGCAGGCGTTTTAAATGCAAGCAATTTTCTTGGTCGATCATTGAGTCGGTTAACGACC
>Ga0209491_10001685_pt1 | contig 42005 bp, 36 predicted proteins | sample BON02_FD_187213 | JGI IMG/M metagenome (GOLD analysis project Ga0209491, IMG submission 187213) | Freshwater microbial communities from Lake Bonney liftoff mats and glacier meltwater in Antarctica - BON-02 (SPAdes) (version 2) | ecosystem: Environmental > Aquatic > Freshwater > Ice > Glacier... | reverse complement strand
CTACCTAAACCTAAAATTAGCCATTATAAAACCACTAAATTTTTACACTATCCAACCCATAAATTTAAAAACCGCAGCATAACCTTTCTTAAATGTGCTTAAAATGAGTCAAAAAAGATTATGTTTGCAAAAAAATGGGAGTATTTAGATGGTCTGACGTTAGCGGTTAGGCAAAAAAAATCCCAATAAAACACACGAAATCTAAAAAACACGAGCAACAAATATGATATTAACAATTAGTATGATTGCGATTGCATTGTTAATGCTTTTTATTGTTTTCCGACAATCTTTAGAAAAGAAGAAATACCAAGACACCACTTACCTTTCTAACTTACAACAAACTGCTTCGTTTTTTTTTACTGTTCAAACATTAAACGATTACACTACCTGGGTGCAACGTGACCAAATCAAATCAAAATATGCGGCAATTGGACAGTTTTTTAAAGGCAGAACAAACTTTTACAAGAAAGAAGAAACCGTCAAAAAATTCAATGAGATTTTTAGCGATTTTGACAACTATATTGTCAGATACAACCAAAATTATGTCTGTACTCAAAAAGAAAAACTCCATCAATATTTTGATGATATTGAAGGTAAAAAATTAGACGAGCAACAACGAACTGCACTAATAACAGACGAATATTCAAACCTAATTATTGCCGGTGCAGGTTCGGGAAAAACATTAACAATTCTTGGGAAAGTTAAATATCTGATAGAACAGAAAAATGTAAAACCTGAAAACATTTTACTTTTATCATTTACTAAAAAAACGGTTGGTGAATTAAATGAACGGCTAAAAAACATTGGACTTGATGCACGAGCAACAACTTTCCACAAACTTGGCTACGACACCATAAAAAAGTACCTTGCATCTGTTCCTGTATTAACCAATGAAAATACATTAAGTAATGCAGTGGAAGAATATTTAGAAAAAGAAATTTTTAGCAATGCAGAAGCATTAGAAGCATACATCGTATATGTTGCGTGTTATATGAACATTCCAGAAGAACACGAAAGTTATAATTCACTTGGCGAAAAATTAGACACCGAAAAAGGTGTAGATTTTCAAACTTTAAAATCTAAATGCGAACCTGAATTCAACAAAGTAGGACTAGCAAAACTTGACACAATACAGGGCGAAAAAGTAAAAAGCGTTGAAGAACTTACCATAGCAAACTTTTTATATTTGAACGGTATTGAGTATGAGTATGAAAAACCATATCCCTACGGTAGCACAATTTATCGTCCAGATTTTTATTTAAAAGATTACCACATTTATTTAGAACATTTTGGCGTTGACGAAAATAATGGTGCAAAATGGCTTACTCCGTTTAATGAACAAAAATATGTTGAAGAGATGGAGGTAAAAAGAGAAGCCCATAAAACTTATAATACCAAACTTTTAGAAACCTATTCCTATTACAATAGAGACCATATTTTACTCAATAAATTACGAGTAATGCTGGAAAACGAAAATGTAATTTTTAAGCCAAGAGACACAAAAAGTATTTACACAAAAGTAATGGACAACGATAAAAATTTTGGAAAAGAAATTACAAATCTTATTGTAACATTTATCAATCTTTACAAATCAAGACAATTAAATTATAATTCAATAATTGCTTTATTTTCCGACAAAAACAAAGCTGTAAACGACTTTATGCTCGAAAGACAAGAAATCTTTTTAAAGTTTGCTCTTTTAATTCTAAAAAAGTACGACAATGCACTCTATGAGAAAAGTGAAATTGATTTTAATGATATGATAAATCAGGCAACGGACATCGTAGTAGAAAATAAACCAAATTATACCTATCAGTATATTATCATTGACGAATACCAAGACATTTCCTATTCTCGTTTCAACCTAATTAAAGAAATTCGAGAATTATCAGGAGCAAGACTAATCTGCGTTGGCGATGATTGGCAATCTATTTATCGTTTTGCAGGTAGCGACCTATCTTTGTTCAGTAATTTTGAAAAATATGTTGGAAAACACGAGCAATTATTCATTGAACAAACCTATCGAAATTCTCAATCTCTCATTGATATAACTTCAAAGTACATTCAAAAAAACACAAAACAAATATCTAAAAATCCAAAGTCTGAGAAAGAACCTTTAGAAAATCCGATTAAGTTTGTTTATTACACACAAGACAATGCCGAAGATGTTTTTATAGATGAAGTCCAAGCACTTACACGCAAAAACGGCAACAAACCTATTTTGGTTTTGGGTCGTCATAGTTTTGACATTAATGAATTTATTAAACTTACCCCAAACAGCAAAATAAAGTATTACGAACGAAGCGAAAAATTAGAAATAAAAGGATTGGATGATATTGAGATTAAATACATCACAGTACACAAATCTAAAGGGTTAGAAGCAGACAATGTAATTGTGTTAAACCTGAAAAATCATTTACTGGGGTTTCCAAATAAAATGACGAGCGACCCAATGTTATCTTTATTACTAAGCGGTGATGAAGAATATCGATTTGCAGAAGAGAGAAGATTGTTTTATGTAGCATTAACAAGAACTAAAAACGAAGTTGTACTGCTAATTCCTACAGACGTATCTTTATTTGCAGAAGAATTAGTAACAGACAATGACTTTTTATTTACTGCAAGCAATGAAAAACTAAGCAAAAAAAATTGTCCATATTGTAAAACAGGGTATCTTGTCATTAGAAAAAATTCATTAAAAAACAATCAATTCTTAGGTTGTTCGCATTACCCAAGTTGCAATCAGACATTTAATAACTTAGAAATTTTAGAGAACACCATACTTTGTTCAAGTTGCAAAAGCGGTTTTATGACCAAGAAAAGAGGAAATTACGGAAACTTTTTAGGTTGCACAAATTATCCGAAATGCAAAAAGACAATAGATTTAAAATTACAAAGCCAGAACAGATAAAAGCCGCTTGCCAAAATGGCGAGGATATTATTACCATCAACAGTTTGTTCCGCAAGAAGCACTATCTTAGCAGTAAAATTGTAGTTCCGAAGTTTGCCACAGCGCAAATCGTTAACAACGCCAATCGGTCTAATTAATAGATTATTCATTGAACTTATTAGGCATAAATTGTAAATAGATTTTATGCCGTTACCATTTGTTTTACTGCATTCAATTTGCGCAGAATACTGAATATTTTAGACCACAACCTAAAAGTTCTTAAAAGAGCTTGCCTTTTTGGTTTTACAAAAACCGTCCTACCTAAACTTAAAATTAGCATACAAAAAACCACTAAATTTTACACAATCCAACCCATAAATTTAAAAAGAGCAGCATAACCTTTCTTAAATGTGCTTAAAATGAGTCAAAAAGATTATGTTTGCAAAGCAAATGTGAGTATTTAGACGAACTGCCGTTGCTACCGCAGCAAACCTTTTGAAACAGATGATGAACGATTAGAATATTTGTTCAAATTGTATGAACAAATGATTGAAGAAGAAAAAACAAAATGAACTTTATTTGCCGCAGAACCAAAAACTAAAAAGAAGGCTGCTAAAAAATCCAAGTAAAATATGCAAAATATAATTATATACAATACCATTGATGGCAAAGCAACGGTTACACTGGTTGCCAAAGACGGTATGGTTTGGATGAACCAAAACCAAATTGCCGAACTTTTTGACACCTCCATACCAAACATCAGTATGCATATATCTAAAATACTGAAAGATAAAGAATTAGAAGCAGAGTCAGTTATTAAGGAATACTTAACAACTGCTTCCGATAATAAGGAATACAATGTTGCTTTTTACTCGCTCGAAATGATTTTGGCTATTGGTTTTAGAGTTCGCAGCAAACGAGTTACGCAATTTCGTATTTGGGCAAACCGTAACCTAAAAGAATATATGATTAAGGGTTTTTTAATGGATGGCGACCGATTGAAAAACCCTGATGGTCGCCCCGACTATTTTGACGAATTACTTGAACGTATTCGAGATATTCGAGCATCAGAAAAAAGGTTTTATCAAAAAGTGCGTGATTTATTTTCATTAAGCAGCGATTACGATTTTAGCGATAAAGCAACACAAATGTTTTTTGCTGAAACCCAATAAACTGCTATTTGCAGTAACTGGAAAAACGGCTGCCGAAATTATAGTATCAAGAGCAAATGCAGAAAAACCAAATATGGCGCTTACTAATTGAAAAATTTTAAAGATAAGTATCCGATTGTTTGAGTATGTTTGTGGAGTATTTAGACAGACTGACGTTAGCGGTCATTATATGAATACCGAAGAAACTATAAAACAAGCATTTGACCCTTACTTCAAAGCTCCTCTTGAAGCGTGGAAATCTTTTGTAGATCTTGGAGAAGTTATAACAACAACAAAAGATGCAATTATCAAAAATACGCACTCGACTGAAAAGTATTTGAGTTTTATTTTAAAAGGTAGTGGCGGTATCTTACTTTGGAACAATAATAACTTTGTATGTATTGACCTGTGCTATGAAGGAGATTTTTTTGGAGATTACATGTCGTTTCTTGACCAACGACCGACACCGCTTGAGGTGATAACTTTTGAATCGTCAGAAATATTTAGAATACCACGAGTGAATTTTGAAAAATTAAGTTTCAATACCGATTTCGGTGACAAAATTTGCCGTTTTGCTGCCGAAGGACTTTTTATTCATAAGCAAGAACAACAGATAGCCTTACTTACAAAAAATGCATCAGACAGGTACGCTGAATTATTGGTAAAACAGCCAAATATTATTCTTCGAACACCACAAAAACATATTGCATCTTATCTAGGCATAACACCACAAAGTTTGAGCAGAATAAGAAATGAATTAGCGAATAATCATTAGTTATCATTTGGTAACAGAAAGCGCATTTTTAAATCAGAATTTTGCAAAAAATAAATCTGATATGAAAATGTTTTATACACTCATAATTGTAGGAATTGCAACTGTTCTATTAGTAAAAGCGAGTACTTTTACTAATGAAATTACACTACAAATCCATCCAAATAATTTTTTGAATGGTTTGGCAAAATATCAGTTTTTTGCTTTGATAGTCGCGATTTTAGCAACAGTGTCTATGCTTATTTTGAGCCCTGAAAGTAGACAATTTCTTAGCAAGGGACAATTAAGCATAATTGCTGAAAAAGAAAAATGGCTTGGAATTAATGGAAAATCTTCATGGAGAATAAATGGGCTTCAATTATTGTTTTTTATAAGTGTAGCAACAGGCATATTTATGTTCTTGGCTGTTAAATATACAAACAGCATTGACAATTTTCAATGGAGTTTTATTCCCCTAATATTATTGTTTTCATTAACAAATTCATTAACAGAGGAACTGATTTTTCGATTTAGTATTGTTGGCGGTCTTTTCAATCATTATCCAAAGCTGACAATATTAATTATATCGGCCATGTTATTTGGACTTCCTCATTATTTTGGTTGGCCAAGTGGGTTTGTGGGCATTTTAATGTCAGGTGTATTAGGCTATATTTTATGCAAGGCGACTATAGAAACAAATGGACTTTCAATTGCTTGGACAATTCACTTTGTGCAAGATATTATTATATTTACAGCACTGTTTATGATGAATATTAAGTAACCGCATCCTAAAATAGGTTTATCTCAGATTACGCATTCGCAATTTTAGTCAAAAATGCAATAAAGACAAGTGGGCTCACAAGGTTTTAATTTGTGAGAATAGCAGTTCTATTTTAAGAATGAAAATCTAGAATGCGATTATGTTTGAAATAGTTTTGGCTGCAAGTAAAATGTTAATGCGTAATATGGGTTTATATTAAAATGAAAATAAAACCAATAGAAAAAGTTAGCAATTATTGTTTTTGATTGGTTTCATCCTGCAGTAATGAAAAAATAATTAATTTAAGAACTGTTTATAGATTAAATTGTTTTTATCTTCAGAAATAAAAAATTAGGTTTGCCGCAATAAATTTATGCTCAATTTTCAAGATACCCGTAAAGCCTTTAGCCATAAATCACTGCAAGAGTTAAAAGCAGGTGTATGGCTATTTAGAACCTTTAATTACAAATTTATTGTAAAATATGGCCCCATAATAGCTAAAAAAGCATTGCAAATAGGTTTACCAATAAAATCTTTAATTAAAAATACTTTGTTTAAATGGTTTTGTGGAGGAGAAGATATTTCAGAATGCAAAACTGCTATTGGGATATTGGCAGCCAATAATGTGGGCACTATACTAGATTATAGTGTAGAAGGCGAAGAAAATGAAAATGCATACGAACAAACCAAAAATGAAATTATAAAAACCATTGCATTTGCCAAACTAAATAAAAGCATCCCTTTTACAGTATTCAAAGCAAGTGGTATTGTTAATTCGGCATTGCTAGAAAAAGTGAGTGCAGAGCAAAGTTTGACATCAAAAGAACAAGGAGAATATAGCGCATTCGAAAAAAAGTTTGAAGAGATTTGCAAAACTGCTTTTGAAAACAAAATAAGAATATTTGTAGATGCAGAAGAAAGTTGGATTCAAGAAGCAATAGACAATATGGCTTATAGAATGATGGAAAAATACAATACAGCAAATATTTATATTTACAATACTATTCAGCTTTATAGGCATGATAGATTAGCACACTTAACAAACCAAATTAGTGAAAAAAACTTTCTACAAGGCTATAAATTGGTACGAGGGGCATATTTAGAAAAAGAAATTAAACGTGCGGCAGAAAAAGGTTATCAAAACCCCATAAATGCAAGTAAGCAAGCCACTGACGATGCATTTAATAAAGCGATGCAAATATGCATTTCTAATATAAATCGTGTGGCTTTTTGCGCAGGAACGCACAATGAAGAAAGCAGTTTATTATTAACCACTATGATGGATAATGCAGGAATTGCAAAAAATCACCAACACATTTGGTTTGCACAATTATATGGCATGAGTGATAACATTTCTTTTAACCTTGCAAATCAAGGCTATAATGTGGGCAAATATTTACCTTATGGACCAATTATTAGTGTATTGCCATACCTATCTAGAAGGGCTCAAGAAAACTCTTCAATAGCTGGGCAGGCAAGCAGAGAATTAACATTTTTAAAAACTGAAATCAAAAGAAGAAAAAAGGCTAAATTTGCAGTTTCATAATTACATGTTGCTATTAAATAAAATTGCCAAACACACCTGTTTTATCATTGTTTTTTTTGGACAAAAAAAAGTACAAAATACAGACTTCTAACTCTTTAAGAATAAATAAAAGTGTCTATCATCATAAAAAGTAAAGAAGCCATCGAAGGCATAAAAAAAGCGAGTGCCATTGCAGCAAATACGCTAAAATATTTAGAGCAATTTGCTAAACCTGGTATAACCACTGCCTATATAAATAAAAAAGCAGATGAATATATGAGAGACCACAACTCCATACCTGCCACCTTAGGCTATGGGGGTTTTCCTGCATCTTGTTGCACTTCTATTAACGATGTAATCTGTCATGGCATACCCAGTCAATACGAATTAAAATGGGGCGATATTTTAAATATTGATGTTACTGCTATTCACAAAGGCTATTTTGGAGATACGTGTAAAATGTATGCCATTGGCGAAATTAGCCCACAAGCAGCAAATTTATTAACCGTAGCAAAAGAATGCTTAAATATAGGCATTAAACAATGCGCGCCTGGAGTACCAATTCAAAATATAGGTTTTTATATCAATGCACATGCAGTAAAAAATGGCTACAGTACTGTTTTTCAATTTTGTGGGCATGGCGTTGGACTAAAATTTCATGAAAGCCCAGAAATATGCCATGTTGGTGAGCTAAACAAAGGTGTAAAAATGCGTTCAGGCATGACTTTTACTATTGAGCCAATGATAAACGAAGGCAAGGCAAGGGCAAAAGTGGATAAAAAAGATGGCTGGACAGCCAGAACAATAGACGGCAAATTAAGTGCCCAATACGAACATACTATCTTAATAACTGATGAAGGACATGAGGTACTTACTAATTTATTCAACGATTTTTAAATGAAAAGTCTTCATCAATCTGCATTTTTGGTGCAGCAGATGGCAAAATCATTAGCAAAAAAATATACTAATTATTGGATTGATGAAATTTATAGCATTACTAAATCTGAATTATACATTTGCTTAAAAAAATCAAAAACTGATAAGCAAATTATAATTTGCAATTTTTCTGCACATAATTTATTGCTGCTTTTTCCACAAAGTTATCCTAACCGGGCTCTAAAAGCAATCCCTCAATTTAAGCCTACCAACAAATTAAAAATCAAATCGATAGCGCCAGTTATTAACGATCGTATGTTAATATTTAACTTATCAAATGGATTTAAACTGCTTTTTCAATTTTATGCAAGGCGGTCTGACGTAATGTTAATAAACGATAAAAACGCTGTATTAATGGGATTAAAAAATCAAGTAACGGTTGGAGAGGTGCTAGATATTAGTGTCAAAGAAACTGTTTTTGAAGCAGAAAATTGGGAAGATTTCTTTAAAAAAAATCCATTTTTGCCTGCAACATCTTTTTCCAAAGATTATCAAATGAGCGCAGCTATGCAATGGGTAGATGAGATAAAAAATAATGGATTGCAAATCATAGATAAAAAACTTTTAATGAGTGAGGCCGAAGAAGGCATAGATGTGTTGCAAATTATTCATTCATTTAATATTGAATATATTAAAGATGAAAGAATTAAAGCACAAATTATTGCTCAAGAAAAACAAAGACTTGCTGCAACTAAATCTGCCCAAGAAAAACTTGCAAATGCATTAAACAAAAAACAAGCGTTGATAAAAGGAAATAAACACCAATTATATGCAGATACTATTATGATGAATCTGCTGGCAATTAACAGAAAACTGCCCTCTCAACCTTTATTTAACTTTAATACAGATGAAACAATAAATGTGCCTTTAAACATTGAATTATCGCCAATAGAAAATGCGAATAAATATTATCAAAAAGCTAAAAATATGCATAAAGAAATTGCTTTTTTAGATAAAAAAATTATGCAATTACAGCATATTTTGGCCATGCCAATAGAAGCAAATTTTAAACCAAAAAAAATAAAAGAAATAATTATTTCAAAACCTTTTATGCAATTTGAGTACAAAGGTTTTGAAATAAAAGTGGGTAAAAGTGCAGAAAAAAACGATGAATTAATTACCAAATATTGTCATAAAAACGATACTTGGTTGCATGCCAAAGATGTGGCAGGATCGCATGTAATAATTTCAAATTCAAATGGCACAAAACTACAAACTGATGTGATAGAATATGCTGCAAGTTTGGCTGCAAAATATAGTAAATACAGGCAACAAAATCTTGTGGCCGTGGCATATACATTGAGAAAATATGTTTTTAAAAATAAAAAAATGACTGCAGGCAAGGTGCGAATTGAGAAAGAAACAGTTATTTTGGTGAAACCACATTTATAGCATTAACTTTTATTATTTAAAATCAAAATGTGTGGCCGGTACATCATCGTTTCTGACAATAAAATTTTAACTGAAAGATTTGATGCCCAAATGGCATTAAAATTAAATTTAGCTCCAAACTACAATGCAAGTGTAGGGCAATTATTACCCGTAATTACTCAAGAACAGCCAAATGAAATTTGCATGATGGAGTTTGGTCTTACCCCTTTTTGGGCAAAGAAAAAAATGTACCTATTTAATGCAAGGTCAGAAGGAGAAAACAATAAAGAAAATACATCCAATTATCATGGTGGTTTTTTAATCATAAATAAGCCTGCTTTTCGCAAACCCATAAGGCGGCAAAGGTGTTTAGTATTGAGTGATGCATTTATAGAAGGTTCATTAGCAGCTGGTTTAGACAAGCCTTATCTTATTTATCCAATAAACAAAAAACCTTTTGCCATGGCAGGCATTTATGATGTTTGGCAAGGGGCTGGACAAGCAACATATCACTCATTTGCTATCATCACCACCTATCCCAATGCACTGATGCACAAAATAGGACACCACCGTTGCCCAGTAATTTTGAGCCCAGAAGATGAAAAAAAATGGCTTAGCGATGTGCCATTAAATGAAATAACACCAATGCTGCATAGCCCAAAACTAACCCAGTGGACAGCTTACCCTATCTCTTCAGCAATTAAAAACATTAACAATAACGACCCTAAATATTTGCAGCCACAAGGAGATTTATTGGTACCAATTACACTTTTACAGCAAAACTTTTTTATACACATTGAAGGTATGAAAGAAAAAAATTAGAATTGGGATACAGCCCCAATACCATACCTTTGCAAGATGCAAAACAGAGTCGAAATTAATACTGATATAGCGATAGATGACGATCAAGAAGATCTTTTTGAGCATTATCAATTTTTAGTAGATAAAGGGCAAACCCCACTGCGCATTGATAAATTTTTGATGCACAAAATCCAAAATGCGAGTAGAACAAAAATTCAAGCTGCCATAAAAAACAATGCCGTTCTAGTATCTAAGAGTAGTGTAAAAGCAAATTATAAAATAAAACCATTAGACAATATAAGCATTGTCCTCCCCTATCCTCCTAGAGATACAGCCATTTATCCCGAAAAAATGGACTTAAATATAACCTACGAAGATGATTTTATGTGTATTGTAAACAAATCAGCAAATGTGGTGGTACACCCCGGTTTTAATAACTATACAGGTACTTTGGTACATGGATTATTGTACCATTTTAACAAAGCCACCCTGCCAGAAATAAAAGTACCCGCCTTATTGGCTCATCGAATAGATAAAAATACAAGTGGTTTGCTGGTGATAGGCAAAGATGAAAATACACTCGCCCATTTGGCAAAGCAATTTTTTGACCACAGTATACAAAGAAAATACCTCGCCATTGTGTGGGGCAATTTTGAGGAAAATAAGGGTACAATAAATGCCAATTTAGAGAGAGACCCCAAAGATAGAAAGAGAAGAAGTGTGCCTAAAGATGCAACCTTGGGAAAACATGCCATTACCCATTATGAGGTAATTGCAAATTATCATTTCTGTAGTCTAATATCATGCACATTGGAAACAGGCAGAACTCACCAAATTAGAGCACACATGGCTCATGTTGGTCATCCCATATTTAATGATGATGTGTATGGAGGTGATAAAATATTAAAAGGCAGTCAGCATAGCAAGTTTAAGCAATTTATATTAAACTGTTTTCAATTAATGCCCCGACAAGCACTACACGCAAAATCTTTGGGTTTTATTCACCCTAAAAGCAAGAAAAACGTATATTTTGAAACGGAATTGCCACAGGATTTTAGTGCACTATTGTCCAAAATATCAGAATATGCCAATCATTTTTAAAAGTGAAACAAGTATTTTATTCATAAATATAATTAAAAACCCCGATTAAAATAATACCTTTGCAATATGGCTTTAAAAGAGATAATAAACACCCAAATAACCGCTGCCATGAAAGCAAAAGATCCCGATACTTTGCGCGGATTGAGAGAAATTAAAGCACAGCTTTTGCTTTTAGAAACAGATGATAAAAGAACTGTTAATGAAGAATCTGAACTAAAAATTTTACAAAAAATGGCTAAGCAAAGGCAAGATAGCATTGCCATCTTTACAGAACAAGGCCGAATAGATTTGGCAGAAAAAGAAGAGAAAGAATTAACCGTGATTTCTACTTTTTTACCCGCCCAATTGACTGTAGCAGAATTAACGCTAATTATAAAAGAAGTGATTGTAGAATCTGGAGCCAAAAGTATGGCAGATATGGGCAAAATCATGCCTTCAATTATGAGTAAAACAGCTGGAAGTGCCGATGGAAAAACAATTTCTGCAATTATTAAAGAAATTTTTGCTTAAAAAAATATAGATGGAAAATTATATTGTATCTGCTAGAAAATATAGGCCACAAACATTTGAGGATGTAGTGGGGCAAAAGCATATAACAGATACCCTTATGAATGAGATTAATTCTAACCATCTTGCCCAAGCTTTTTTGTTTACAGGGCCAAGAGGAGTAGGAAAAACTACATGTGCCAGAATATTAGCCAAAGTAATAAATACAGACGAAAATACGAAAGAAAATCAAGACTTTTCTTATAATATTTTTGAATTAGATGCCGCGTCAAATAATTCTGTAGAAGACATTAGAAATCTAAACGACCAAGTTAGAATTCAGCCGCAGATAGGCAAATATAAAGTATATATTATTGACGAAGTGCACATGCTTACCACAGCAGCATTCAACGCATTTTTAAAAACTTTAGAGGAGCCACCAAGTTACGCTATTTTTATTTTAGCCACAACAGAAAAAAACAAAATATTGCCCACTATACTTTCCCGTTGTCAAATTTTTAATTTTAATAGAATAAGGGTAAACGATATGGTGAGCTATCTGGCTAATATTGCAAAAAAAGAAAATGTAACTGCTACAAACGAGGCATTGCATATCATTGCTCAAAAAGCTGATGGTGGTTTAAGAGATGCCTTGTCTATGTTTGACCAGATGGTAAGTTTTTGTGAAGGAGAAATTACTTATGAAAAAACAATAGAAAACCTGAATTTATTAGATGCGGATTATTATTTTAAAATTACCGATGCGCTGTTTGCACAAGATGCATCTAGCGCCTTGCTCCTGCTAAACGAGATTATAGAAAAAGGTTTTGAAGGCAATCAATTTTTATTGGGACTAAATGATCATTTAAGAAATTTAATGATGGTAAAAGATACCCAAACACACCTTTTACTAGAAGTATCAGAAAATATTCAAATCAAATACCTAGAACAAGCAAAAAATGTAGAATATGCACTTTTGCTTAATGCATTAAATATAGCACACCGTTTTGATTTTGAATACAAAAACGCTAACAATAAAAGATTACACATTGAATTGTGCTTAATGAAAATTAATGCTTTACCATATTTGATGAATGGCGAAATTAACAAAAGTGAAAAAGCACAGGTATTAGAATTTAAAACTACTTTATATACAAAACTAAAATCGGTTAAAAAAATAGACAAGCCAAATCCATCAAATTTCTCTGCAATAACCAAAAGCATTATTAACAAAGGGCCACAATTAATATCAAAAGAAAAAATTGAAAGCTTGCCAGTTATAAACGAATCAGTTATAAAAAACAATCTCAATAACTATAAAGTTGCTGATGTAGTCCTAGAAGAAATTCATGAAAATGAAACCCCAACAGGCGATATAGTGCAGGAGTTAACTTTTTCTGATGAAAATGTAAGAATTGTAATTAACGAATTGGCTGATTATATTGTCGAAACATTAAAAAGAAAAAGTTTAGCTGCATTCCTAAAAAGCCAGCCTTTTAGACTTCAAGAAAATGGGATTTATTATGAGTTTAATGCAGAAATTCATAAAAAACATTTTGAAGAATTAAACCCCTTAATTTTGGAAAAACTTAGAGAAAAATTTGTGGGAGTAAACCCCACTATCCATTTTGCATTAAACATAGTTTCTACTGAAGCCAAATCTATTTATACGCCAAACACTAAGTTTCTGGAAATGTTAGAAAAAAGTGCCCCATTAAAAAAATTGGTAGAGAGTTTAAAACTTGGGGTAAAAGGTCTATAATGCAATTTAATATTGGTGTTTATAAAATTTTTGTTTTCGAACAAATAGAATTTGTAGCCACAGCTTGGCAAAGTTTAGTTAATAAAAATGATGCTTTGCTTACTAAAAACTTAAAGGCGATTGAAGAAAGTGAAATAAAAAATCTAAAACCTTACTACCTATTAGTATCAAAAAACAACAAGAATATTGGAATTATTTATTTACAATTGCTCAATTTTAACCTTAGTTTTATTGAAGTGGGAGTGTTGAATAAATGGTATTTTATAATCATTAAAAAAATAATGCAAGGTTTTCAAACCAAATTATTATTCTGTGGCAATCTATTCAGAATCAATTTTAAAAGTTTTGAAGGTATTGATGCTGGTGAAACGGCTATGATTATAAAAACAATTGCAGAAAAAAAACACCTAGGCTGGAAACCATGCGGCATTATGCTTAAAGATTTATCAGAAAAATTGCCGGTGCAAATTATTAAAAAGTATAAATATAAGCCCATGCACGAGGATGTAACTATGCTTTTGAACATTAAAAATGAATGGCAAAATTTTGACAATTATTTATCAGATTTGAGCCGAAAATATAGAAAAAGAGCCGAAAAGATACTAGAAGCAGCCAAACCCATTGATGTAAAATCGCTTACCTTAGAAGAAATAACTATCAATGCAGAGAAAATTGAGTTCCTCTATTATCAAGTGGCCAAAAGGCAAACAATACGTTTAGGGGTGTTGGGTTCAAAATATTTTATAGCAATGAAAAAGAATTTAGGCAAAGAATTTGATTTTCAAGGGTATTTTTTAGGAGAAGAAATGATTGCATTTTCATCACATATTTATTATAAAAATGCTATGGAAATACACTACATTGGTATTAACTATACATTTAATGAAAAACACCAACTTTATTTCAACATATTGTTTAATGGATTACATACCGCTATAATAAAGAAAAAAAACACGTTAGAGTTAGGCAGAACGGCAAAAGAAGCTAAAGCAAGTTTGGGAGCTTTGCCATTTGAAAACATGAATTATTATTGTATTAATAATCCTTTTTTTGAAAAAATTTATAGTACCATAACCAAGCGTTTTAGTAACCAAATGGGAGAAAATTGGGCAAACAGAAACCCACTAAAATAGTTTTTGAATTACTGTTATTTAATTGTAACTTCGTGAGCTAATACAAAAACAATTTTATACCCAAACAATTAATGAGTATCTTCGGATTTTTAACCCAAGAATTAGCAATAGATTTAGGCACAGCAAATACTTTAATCATACACAAAGATAAAGTAGTAGTAGATGAGCCATCAATAATAGCCATAGAACGCGCAACAGGAAAAGTAATAGCGATTGGGCATCAAGCAATGCAAATGTTTGGTAAAGAGAATGAAGGTATAAAAACGATTAGACCATTGAAAGATGGCGTAATTGCCGATTTTCAAGCAGCAGAGCACATGATTAGGGGCATGATTAAGATGATGAATAAAAAAGGAAGCATTTTTAGTCCACAATTAAAAATGGTTATTTGTATTCCATCAGGCATTACAGAAGTTGAAAAAAGGGCAGTAATTGATTCTGCACAGAGAGCGGGCGGCAGAGAAGTTTACCTTATACACGAGCCTATGGCCGCTGCAGTTGGTATTGGAATAGATGTTACAGAACCTGTTGGCAATATGATAATTGATATTGGGGGTGGCACAACAGAAATAGCTGTTATAGCCTTGGGCGGAATAGTTTGCGATGAAAGTATTAGAGTAGCAGGTGATGAATTTACCCTAGATATAGCAGATTACATGCGAAGACAGCATAATTTGTTGATAGGTGAAAGAACAGCAGAAAAAATTAAAATTAATGTTGGCTCTGCACTGACAGAATTAGATAATCCACCCGATGATTACCCTGTATATGGCAGAGATTTAATGACAGGTATCCCCAAACAAATTATGATTTCATATTCAGAAGTTGCATTGGCATTAGATAAATCGGTGTGTAAAATAGAAGAAGCCGTACTAAGGGCGCTAGAAAACACCCCTCCAGAATTATCGGCAGATATTTACCAAACTGGACTTTACCTTACTGGTGGTGGCGCATTATTAAGAGGTTTAGATAAAAGATTAAGAGCAAAAACAAAATTGCCAGTAAATATTGCAGAAGACCCTTTAAGAGCAGTAGTTAGGGGTACAGGCATATCATTAAAAAATATTGGTCATTTTAAATTTTTAATGAAATAAGTCTTTAACTTATGCGTAAGATACTTCTTTTTGTTCTTGCTCATAGAAATACTTTTCTCTTTTTTTTATTACAAATATTCGCTTTGGTGTTTATAGTTAGGTTTCATTTTTACCAAAGAGCAGCGTTTTTTAATAGTGCCAATAATTTTGGCGAGATTGTGCACCACAATCAAACAAGAATAACAAATTACTTAAACCTTGATAAACAAAACAAGGCGCTTCAATTGCAAAATCTAGGATTATTAAAAGGAAAAAGAGACAATATTTATGGACATGATACCATGCTTTGGCAATCAGAAATTAATACAGAAAACTTTGATATTGTTGCTGCCAAAATTATTTACAATACCACCAATAGACCGCTAAATACCTTTATTATTGATAAAGGAAAAAGAGATGGACTAGAAAATGGGTTAGGTGTAGCCACTGCATTAGGCATAGCAGGCAAAATTATAAATACCTATGATAAATATTCATTGTGCTTGAGCATATTAAATGTGAAATCTGCAATAGTAATGCCTAAAATAAAAGAATTGGGAAACAAAAGTGGCACCATAGAATGGATGGGTAGCGACCCTAGTTCAGTGAAGCTAAAAGGAGTGCATAAGTATGAAGAAATAAAACTAGGCTATCAAATAGTTACCAGCGGGTATTCTATTAATTTTCCAGAAAATTTACCAGTAGGCAAAATTGCTAAAATAGCTAAGCAGGAAGGAAGCATGTTTGATATAGATGTGGCATTGAGCGCAAATTTAAAAAACGATTATTATGTATATGTGTTTAAACATAAATTTAAAACACAATTGGATTCCATTATATTAAATAATAAAACATTAGAATGAACGCCAAATTAGTTTTTAATTATTTTCTGTTATTTATAGGATTATTCCTTTTTCAACTTACTGTACTCAATAATATTGACTTAGGCCCATACTTTAAGCCTCAAATTCTAGTCCTTTTTGTTTTATTATTGCCTAAAGAAATCACATTTAGCTATTTACTTTTACTCTCCTTTGCATTAGGCCTATTTTCAGATATATTGCTAAACACCAATGGATTAAACGCTTCTAGCTTATTACTTATTGCCTTTATTAGAAGATTTTGGCTTCCAAAAGAAGTGAATCCAAGACCAGAATTTAATGTAGTGCCTAGTTTAAGGGTTGTGCTCAATCAGAAATGGCTAGCATACATTCTTTTATTAAATTTTATTTACCATTTCAATTTTTTTATTCTTGATTATTTTAGTTTTCGACTTTTCTTTAAAATTATTGTCGTATCTGTGTTAAGCTGCTTATTGAGTATTTTTTTTCAATGGATTATTTTTAAATTGTTTTTAAAACCAAAGTTATACTAACAAAAATTGAATGTATTCAAATAAAAAAGTTTTCTTTTTCGCAATTATATTATTTGTTTGTGTACTATTTACTGGCAGACTTATTAGCCTTCAATTGATGTCTGATAAATATTTTATTGAATCTGTAAAAAATGCATCAAACGAAATAACATTATACGCAGAGCGCAGTATTATATACGATAGAAATGGAAAATTAATGGTTTTTAACGATGTCGTTTATGACTTAGCCGTTATTCAAAAGAAAATATCAAAAGATTTAGATACTGCAGCATTGCTAAAAATTCTTAAAATAGATAAAAAAACCTTTTTAAATAAACTAAATAAAATCAGAAATCCGAGCATAACCTATACCCTGATTAAAGATTTAACCCCAGATATTTATATACCACTGCAAGAAAATATATTATCATATAAAGGTTTTTTTATAGAACAAAAAACAGACAGAAGATACAAAAGCGATATAGGTTGCCATATATTGGGTTATATAGGTGAGGTAAATGATAAAATTATATCAAAAGACCCCTATTACAAGCAAGGTGATTATGCGGGTATTACAGGAATAGAAAACACCTACGAAACATATTTTAGGGGGCAAAAAGGGGTAAAAATTGTTATAGTAGATCACAAACAGATACAAAGAGGAAGTTTTAAATCTGGCAGTTTAGACAGCGCCTCCATACCCGGACCATCTGTGCACACAAGCCTGCATTATGATGTTCAAGAAATGGCAGAAGAGATGTTAAAAAACAAAATTGGAAGCATCGTAGCAATAGAGCCTAGTACTGGAGAAATTATTGCAATGGCCAACAGCCCTTCTTTTGACCTAAATGAAATGATAGGCAGCAGCAGGAATCAAAAATTTGCTTCATTGCTAAAAGACCCTTATAACCCACTGTTTAACAGAGCTATTAAAGCAAGATATCCTCCTGGTAGCACTTTTAAAACCATCCAAGCATTAATAGGCTTAGAGCAAGGCATTGTTACTGCAAATACTACTTATCCATGCCGGGGCGGTTATCATGTGGGCTCGTTACACGTAGGCTGTCATGCTCACCCGTCACCCTTAGACCTACCAAATTCTATTGCAAAATCTTGCAATGCATGGTATTGTTATTTGTTTAGAGATATGATTGATGATTCTGCCTATGCCTCTGTGGCAGATGGCTACAGTGCATGGAGGGAATATTTACTCTCTTTTGGCCTTGGCATTAAAACTGGGGTAGATCTGCCAAACGAAGGCAATGGTTTTATACCAGATACTGGCTATTTTAACAGGTATTATGGAAAAGATAAGTGGAAGAGCTCTATGATACTTTCTCTCAGTATTGGCCAAGGGGAAATAGGTGTTACACCCTTGCAGATGGCAAACTTTGCTGCTTGTATCGCAAATAGAGGTTATTGGATTACCCCGCATAGCATTAGTGCTATAGACGGATATAAAAAAATACCTGCACAATATTTAGAGAAGCATCAGGTGCCTATAAAACGTTCACATTTTGAAACAGTGATAGAGGGAATGCACAGCGTGGTAGCTCCAGGAGGCACAGCCCGCGGAGCTGCAATAAAAGACCTTGATGTATGCGGCAAAACAGGAACATCACAAAACCCTCACGGCAAAGACCATTCAATTTTCATTGGCTTTGCCCCAAAAGATAATCCTAAAATAGCTGTAGCGGTAATAATAGAAAATGGAGGTTTTGGAGCCACATATGCAGCGCCTATGGCTACTGTATTAATGGAAAGATTCTTGGCAAAAACAGATTCTGTTTTTGTTTCTAAAAACCCCGTTTTATATGAGAGAATGAGAACAGCTAAACTTAAAAATTTTAGTCAAGACACTTTAAGATGAGCTATAATAATTATGCTAATTCCGATAGAACAAGTATAGATTGGAGCATCATTCTTGTTTATTTATTACTGTGTATCATAGGAATCTTTTCTATTTACTCAAGTGTTTTTGAGCCCGAAGCACAATGGTTTAATTTTGAAATGCCATATGCTAAACAATTAATCTTTTTCGGTATAAGTGTTTTTATAGCAACTGTAATCATTTATACCGAATCAACCTTATTTTTCCATATTGGTTATATCGCTTTTGTACTGCTAATTTTATTAACTTTGGGTACATTTTTTTTTGGTGCAAAAGTTCATGGAGCGCAAGCGTGGTACAAGATAGGCTCTTTTCAAATGCAGCCAGCAGAATTTGCTAAGCTAGGCACAGTTTTAGCTCTTTCTAAATTTTTAGGCACTTATGGGGTTAGGCTAGATAGTCTAAAAAATTATGCCATCACATTTTTATTTATTCTTATTCCAGTTGGAATAGTTTTGGCCCAAAATGATACAGGAAGTGCATTGGTTTTTTTAAGTTTAATTTTTGTCCTATACCGTTTTGGACTTCCAAGCATATTTTTGACGATTGGATTTAGTTTTGTTTTAATTTTTATTTTTCTAATGCTAACAAGCCGAACAGAACAAATATTGCTCCTCTCTCCTAAAATATTACTTACTCTTATTATTTTTATTATTCTAGGTATTATTGGCTACTATATAAGATTTAATAAGAAAGGAATAATTTTAATCAGTATTTTGTTTACGATTTATACCATATTTATTTTTGGTGTAGACCTTGCTTATAATCAACTGAAAGAATATCAGAAAAAAAGAATTGAACTTATATTTGGATTAATTGAGGATAAAAAAGATGTTGGATATAATCTTTGGCAAAGTAAAGTAGCGATTGGAAGTGGTCAAATGGTGGGCAAAGGTTTCTTAAATGGTACTCAAACAAAACTAAAATTTGTGCCTGAAAGAAGCACAGATTATATTTTTTGTACCTATGCAGAAGAAACTGGTTTTTTGGGTTCATTTGCTTTTATCCTTTTATACACTTTTTTCTTATACAAATTAGTAATAATGTCTGAGAGACAAAATACGAGATTTGCAAGGGCTTATGGCTATGGAGTATTTTCTATATTCCTATTTCATTTCTTTATTAACATAGGTATGACTATTGGTATAGTGCCTACAATTGGCATTCCTCTTCCTTTTATTAGTTATGGCGGCAGTTCTTTGCTGGCATTTACTATTTTGCTTTTTATATTTATAAAACTAGATGGAAATAGAAGCAATGAAGTAAGTGTAGATATAGACTAAATTACTGCCAGTTTTTAATAAAAAATTTTTTATACCTTATTTAAGATGCTTAATAAATTTTTGGCAATGGGGCATAAATAACTTTTTCCTCTATAGTTGCCTACCCATTGTATTCCTTGAACACTATTGGTTAAAATAATCTCTGAAGCATTAAATAAATCTTCTGCAAATATGGGATAGTGTTGTGTAATATAACCATAGGCCTCTGCTTTTTGAAACACTACTTTTTTCATCACACCATCTAATCCGTATTCTGCTATTGGTGGAGAAATAAGTGCTTCATTTTTAATCAATATAATATTAGAACTTATACATTCTGCTACTCTCCCATTTTCATTAAAGAGTAAGCACTCATCATATTTATTGTTTTTTGCATAAATGGCTGCCAACACATAAGTAAGTGCATTCCCAGTTTTAAGTGTAGAAGTAAAATTACTGTTTTTAATCAACTCCCTATATTCTCCCAATTTTAAACCTATTTCATTTAGGGTATAAGCCTGCAAGCTATGTTTTTCCTCCATTACACTCATAAACAAGTTAAACACCTTATCATTTGGCATATATAATCCATTGGTGTCTCTACTAAAAATAATATTTATTTTCCCATATTCAACTTCATTTGCACGTAACATTTTTGCTATTAATGCTTCAAAAAAAGATTCATCCCACATTTCTGGCAAATCATATTTTAGAAGTTTTGCAGTTTTGACAATGCGTTGAAAATGGAGGTAGAAGTTTAATGGAAGACCCTTGAATAATTTAATGGTTTCAAAAAAAGAATCACCATACTTTGCTGCTCTGCTGCTATAAATAGGACTTGTAAATTCATCATGAAGTTTTAAATCTCCATTAAAGATAATATATGGTGATGTTTTTTTATCCATTTATCGCTTTTTAATCTCATCTCTTATTTTTACAGCCTTTTCATACTCTTCGTTCATTTCTGCCTCATCTAATTGCTTATTAAGTTCATCAAGAGAATAGTTGGCTAATAAATCTTCGAAACTTTTTGAATGCTGCGGTCCAGATTCTTCATTTGGTCTACCTGGCATATCTTGATCTAAACCGTTAACTTGCATTTCGCTGATGCTTACTCCTGACTCATTGGCAACTTTTGTATCAATAAATATTTTTGCAGAAGTGCGCAAAGCAATGCATATTGCATCAGATACTTTGATTTCTATTTCTTTAGAATCATCGGGTGTAATTAATTTAAGGCGTGCATAAAAAATACCTTCTGATAGATTATAAATAAATACTTCAGCTACTTTAGCACTAAATATATCTAAAATATTGATAATTAATTGATGTGTAACGGGCCTATCTAAGGCAAGTGACTCCATTGATAAAGCAATGGCCTGTGCATCTATACTAGATATTAAAATAGGTATTCTAATGGTATTTTCAAAATCCTCGAGCAAAACTGAAAAGGAATTTTCATTATTACCTTCTAATAGGCCTATCGCCTTAACTTGAATTCTACCCATAGATTTTATGACTTTAAAAAACTTTTTTACGACAATAATTTTGCTGCGGCAATTAATTTGGGCAGTATTTCAAGCGCATCACCAACAATTCCATAGTCTGCCGCTTTAAAAAATGGCGCTTCTGAATCTTTATTTATAACACAAATAACTTTACTGCTACTTACCCCAGCAAGATGCTGAATGGCTCCAGATATACCTATGGCGATATATAAATTGGGTTTTATGGTGATACCTGTTTGCCCTACATGTTCGCTGTGTGGCCTCCACTCCATATCACTTACTGGTTTTGAACAAGCGGTTGCCGCGTTAAGTGTTTTTGCTAAATCTTCTATTAAATTCCAGTTTTCTGGACCCTTCATCCCACGTCCTCCAGATACTACCAATTCTGCCTCTGTTAAAGGTATTGCACCTGTTTGAAGCTGCTGTCCTGATACTTCATAGCTTGATTCTTGACTTTCTGGTAATTGTAGCGCTTTCATTATTGGTGTTCTATTTACAATCGTTAAATCTATACTGTTTGGGGTGAGTGCAATAATTTTATTCTCTTTTTCTAGGCTAACAAATGCAAATGCCTTGCCACTAAATACGCCTTTCTTTACCATAAAGGGTGCAGTACTTGTTGGTAAATCTAACACATTACTGCAAATACTTGCATCCATTTTTACTGCAAGTCTTGGAGATATTGCCTTACCTGTATAAGTATTACTTATAATCACAATATTAGCGGCAGATTCTTTAGCGGCTTCACTTATTGCATCAGCATATAGGGCAGGGTTTAAACTACCGCTTATTTGCGCTTGATATATTTCTTCTACCCCATATTTGCCTAAACTGGCTTCAACATTATTGGCTGATTGTAATATTACAGCAACACATTTTTTGCTCAAACTTGCTGCAACACTTGCAGCATAACTTGAGGCCTCTAAAGATGATTTCTTTATTTCGCCATTATTGACTTCTATATAAACTAAAACTGACATTATATTCTTATTTTGGGGTTAAATTATTTTTGCTTCCTCTCTTAGTAATCTTATTAATTCTTCTGCATTCTCTGCAGGTATCATTTTTACACTTGCTTTTGGCAACGGCAATTCATATTTTTGATGTATACTTAATATAGCATCGTATGTTGCAGCCAATACTATTAATGGCTTTGTTCTAGCTGCTGTAATGCCTCTCATATTGGGAATACGCGGCACTACTAAATCCTTTTGAGCAGATGCCACAAATGGAGTTTTGACAGTTATTTGCTCTCTCCCTCCATCAATATCGCGCTCTAATGATGCAATGTTGCCGTTAAATTCACACTTGGTAACCACATTTATTGATGGAATATTTAGCAACGCTCCTATTAAGCCACAAACCTGACCACTGTTATAATCGATACTTTCTCGTCCTGTGAGTATGATATCAAAATTTTCTGCTTTGGCGTAATACGCTATCTCTTGCGCCACATCTTGAGCATCAGCTGCTGTTTTATCTATTCTTACTGCATCGTTTGCGCCTATTGCCAAAGCTTTTCTTAGATTTGCATCATTGTTTGCAGGGCCTACATGAATAGCGGTTACAGTACCATTATTTGCCTCTGCAATTTCTAGTGCTTTGGTCAATGCTAACTCGTCATAAGGATTGATTATAAATTGAACACCTACTTCGTTAAACTTTGTATTGTTTTCTGTAAAGGTAATTTTGGTTGTAGTATCGGGTACAACACTAATACATACTAATATTTTCATTTTTTTAAATCAATTTTTTGCTAAGGTATATTTCTTTTCTAAAGATGTGCAAAGATAAATATTTAACCCAAAAAACACAAACAATATATGGTTAACTTATAGATGTTGTAAGTCTCTTTTATCCAATCATTAAAACCATTTAACAAGCCCAATTTAAAACAACAAAATTATTAATTCAATGTAAATTTATTAAATATATTGATAAAAATTTAGATAGCAATAAAATTTTTGATACATTGATGTGTTGAACCAAAATTCAATTTAAGTCTAATTTTAATGATTTTGCTTTCCATTTTTTAATTTACATTTGCATAAAATGAAAATAACCCTTTCACTTAATAATGAATTGAAAGAATGCCAAATAAATACAACAAATTATTATTGTATCAGTCAATTTATAAGCCCTACTCAAAACACAAATGCATATTTTATTCCACCCGCTCATTTTACTCCATTTGTCGCAGGATCATTTATTGGAAATATAAATTTGGGTGGTGCATGTAATTGCGAAAATATTACTTTTAATGCGCATGGCAATGGCACACACACAGAATGTGTGGGTCACATAAGCAAAGAGAAAGTAAGTATGCAAAATATAAATCTTCCTTTATTTATTGATTCTCAATTAATAAAAGTAAAACCTACATTAAAAGAAAATGGTGATTTAATTATTGATAATGAAAGCTATAACTGGGATTCTTTAAAACCATCGACTGCCATTATTATAAGTACTAATCAGCCACCGTTTGTACAATTTTCTGGACAAAACCCATGTTATTTTGACCCAAAAATCACCCATTATTTGGCAAACAAAGGCTTTAATCATTTACTGACAGATTTGCCAAGTGTTGATAGAGAAGAAGATAGCGGCCTATTGCTTGCTCACAAAGCATTTTTTAACTATCCCAATCAAATTAGTCTTGATAAATCCATCACAGAATTGTGCTTTATAGAATCGGGCATAGCAGAAAGTAATTATGTGCTAAATATACAAAAAGCTGCTTTTGATACTGATGCAGTGCCAAGTATCATTACTATTTTTCCTTATGAATATTGAAAAAGTTTTATTTTTAGTTAGCAGTATTTATCAAAAAATAAAGCAGCTATTTTGGTCAAAATCCAATTTTGATATTCATGAAATATTGGTAGTAAAATGGGACGAAATAGGCGATATGGCTGCTGCATTGCATGTTTTTGAATTAATTAAAGGCAGTTTTCCAAAGTCAAAGATTACATTGATTTGCAAAGAATATGTTTTACCAATAGTGGCCAATAACCCTTTTATAGATTCTATTTACACCCAACCAAAAAGTGCTTTTATTAAAAAATATGACACCATAATCGACCTGCGCAGCAATTTCTCAATCCTAAGAAAATGTATAGACAACAATCCAAAGATGTATTTGGGTAGAGGCATAATTCGGTTTAAAAATAGAAAAAAACAAAAACATGAAACTGCAACAAATTATGAAATAATTGCACCGATATTGACAAAAGCAAAGCCACCTGTTAGTCCAAAAATTTATATTACAGGGCAACAAATACAAGAGGTAGATGCTTTTTTAAAGTCAAATAACATTCAAAAATATGCAGTATTGCATACTTTGGCAAGGGCAAAACTAAGGCAGTGGTCTATTAAAAACTACATCACCATTGCACATTATTTATATCAAAAATATCAACTAAGTATCATACTTGCCTGCAGCCCAGAAGAAACTAAATCTTTAAGCCCTCATTTAATTAATATGCCAATAAATACCACTATTTTTAATGGAGCACAAGGCCTATTAAGTTTTGCAGCCCTTTGCAAACAAGCAAGTATTTTTATTGGCAACGAAAGCGGCCCTTTACAAATTGCATCTACCTTTTATGAGCTGCCAAAAATAGGACTATTTGGTCCAGGTGTAAAAGATGTATTCTACCCAATTGGTGGAAAGGTTATTCACCATGTTTTAGACTGTAACCCATGTAATCAAATAAACTGTGTTAGGCCAGACAATCCATGTATTGACCTTATTACGATTGCTGAAGTGCAAGATGCGATTGATGATTTATTAAGATAAAAATATTCTTTACAATGTTGAATTTAACAAGTCTAAAAAAACAGTGTAGCGTGCTATTTTAAAATGATTGTTATGAAAAATTGGAATAAAAGGCACTCCTATTCTTTTACAATGCTGTTTAAATTCTTCAAACTCTCTAAGTCCATCTTCTAATGTTAAATCATTATTAAAAATATAGTGCGTATCCATCCACATAAAAGGATGAATGGTAAGATTTGTAAGTTCATTTGTGGTCAAATCAAAAAAAGGATAAGACATGGCAGTACCTGCTCTATAGCCCGACATGTTAGGCCAGCCCATACTATAATCATCAGTTATGCCCAATTGTATAAGCATTTGATAACTTTCTGGCAAAATCAATTTTATAAAATGTTGTCGCGATTTAGTAATTTGTTTTCCACTCAATTTTTCTAATTTTTCTATTTCACTTTTTATTATAGAAATTGCTAAATAAGACTGAAAAGATGGATGAATTGCTATGCTATTGCGGGGTATATTTTTTATAAAGTTTAAATATTCAGGATGATTAAAACCGCAACTTTTATCAAAAGCACCATATTTGCCTGTATGGATAAAATACAATATTGGAGTGGATAAAACTTTATTGAAAATGAAAGCAGGATCTTTGGCTAGACCAAAATTTACTAAAATTCTTTTCCATAAATTGGCTAATTTTAGCTTATAAATGTCATTTAGGGCTGCTCCAATATTTCTTTTCAAATCCCGGCCTAAATAATCAAAAGCAATGTCAATATCCATACTAGGCAAATATTGATATTGCTTTACACCGGTGCTAAATTGAGGAAAACATTGAAATATAGCCTCTTGCAGCATCAAAAGATGTAAATCAACAAGAGGTGTTTTGACCAAATTATTTTTAAAAAGCACTGCATTTAACACCTTAAACCTGCCTAAATCATCACGTGCTTGAATCAAATACTCTTCGTATCTAGTAACATGAAAAAACATTGCAGAGAATACATCAAACCCAAATGTAGATTTATTTTTAAATGCCAAAAGGCATTGTAAATCAGTATCCCACAGCATTTCAATTGGTCTAATATGCTTTTCTAATAACAATCCATTGCTTGCAATAAATATCTTTGCATTGCAATAATTTGTGTCAGCATAGCAAAGAAAAGGCACTTGATTTGAGGGCAAGTGTTTTTGAATTTTAACCTCACAATTTAGAAATTTTGATATCAAAATTGCAACATAAGCTAATCTGCTATTTTGATATGGTGAAATGATTAAAAACATTACTTTTGCAGTGATGCAAATTAAAGTTATTTTTATGAAATAATAGCTGCATAAAAAATTATAAAATTAATGAAAATAGCACTTATAACAGGAATCACAGGTCAGGATGGCGCGTATTTAGCAGAGTTTTTGCTTAAAAAAGGCTACCAAGTGCATGGGCTAAAGAGAAGAAGTAGCTCGTTTAACACAGCAAGAATAGACCATTTATACAAAGATCCTCATCAGGTGGGAACCAATTTTTTTCTTCACTATGGAGATTTAACAGATAGCACAAACTTGGTAAGATTAATTCAACAAATTAAACCAGATGAGATATACAATTTAGCAGCTCAAAGCCATGTTCAGGTAAGTTTTGAAACACCAGAATACACCGCAAATGCAGATGCCATTGGCCCATTGCGTATTTTAGAAGCCATTAGAATTAATGGTTTGGAGTTAAAAACAAAATTTTATCAAGCATCCACATCAGAAATGTATGGAATGGTGCAAGAAGTGCCTCAAACAGAAAAAACACCATTCTATCCCCGCTCGCCTTATGGTGTTGCAAAATTATACGCCTATTGGATAACCGTAAATTATAGAGAAGCCTATAATATGTTTGCTTGCAATGGTATATTATTCAATCACGAATCGCCAATAAGAGGCGAAACATTTGTTACCCGAAAAATAACAAGAGCAGCAACCCGCATCGCCTTAGGACTTCAAAAAGAAGTATATTTAGGCAATTTAGATGCAAAAAGAGACTGGGGACATGCAAAAGATTATGTTGAAGCCATGTATTTAATGCTTCAGCAAGATGTACCTCAAGATTTTGTAATTGCAACTAATAAAACCATTCGCATAAGAGATTTTGTAAATATGGCATTTAACCAAATAGGTATCTCCTTAGTTTTTGAAGGAAATGGCATACATGAAATAGCTAAAATAAGTGCTTTAGATAGCTCAAAACTGCCAAGTGACAATCTTTTTATTTGCAAAATTGGTGAAACTGTAGTAAAAGTAGATGAACGATACTATAGACCAACAGAGGTAGATTTATTGATTGGAGATAGCAGTAAAGCGCAACAGACGCTAAATTGGAAACCCAAATATACTGTAGAAGAAATGTGTAAGGACATGATTTTATCAGATTTTAATGACGTGCTCAAAGAAATTCACATTAAAAATGGCGGATTTGAAATAAAAAATTATTTTGAATAATTATGGATAAAAACAGTTCAATATATGTTGCTGGTCATAGAGGGCTGGCAGGCTCTGCAATTGTGAGGTGTTTAAAAAAAAATGGATACTATCAAATAATTTGTAAAACTTCTCAAGAATTAGATTTAAGAAATCAGCAAGCCACATTAGATTTTTTTAAAGCAAATAAGCCTGATTACGTTTTTTTAGCAGCCGCCAAAGTGGGTGGAATATTGGCAAACAATACCCTAAGGGCCGATTTTTTGTTTGAAAATCTAGCCATTACCCAAAATGTAATCCATGCAGCGCACCTCTACAATATAAAAAAACTCTTATTTCTCGGCAGTTCATGTATATATCCCAAAATGGCACCGCAGCCAATAAAAGAAGAATATTTGCTAACAGGAGAGTTAGAATCTACTAACGAGCCTTATGCTATTGCTAAAATTGCAGGTATAAAAATGTGTGAGGCCTATTTTGATCAATATCAAAATAATTTTATTAGTGCCATGCCTACTAATCTTTATGGCCTTAATGACAATTATCACCCTACCAATAGCCACGTGCTGCCAGCTTTAATTAGGCGTTTTCATGAGGCAAAAATTAATAATGATAAAGATATAATTATTTGGGGAGATGGTACTCCATTGCGTGAATTTTTATATAGTGATGATTTGGCAAGTGCACTTTTATTAATGATGGAAACATATGACAAAAAACAGTTTTTAAATATAGGTTATGGCAGTGATATAAGCATTGCAAACTTAGCGCTGCTAATTGCAGAGGTAATTGGCTATAAAGGAGCATTAAAATTTGATCCTACTAAACCCAATGGAACGCCTAAAAAATTAATGGATAATACTAAAATACTAGCGGAGGGGTGGAAACCTACTATAGACCTGAAAACTGGAATATCTTTGGTGTATAAAGATTTTTTGACAAAGTTTTATTAATATCCAATGGTTATTAAATTGTTCAATCAATTTAACAACAACACCTAACAAAATAAAAAGCACTAAAGTAATGCTTAAAAAAAACTATTTTATAAGTGTGAAAGTGCCTTTATAAGTGTGATAAACACCATCAATTCCCAAGGCATCTACCCTCCATAGATATACACCTTCCAAACTGGGTTTTCCCAAATAATTTCCGTCCCATCCTTTAGATACATCATTCGTATAAAAGACCTTTTCGCCCCAACGGCTATATATTTCGAAATTATAACCATAAACACTGTTGGTTTTATCGTTGTATAAAAACATTGAAATTGGTTTAAAAACCTCATTAAGATTATCACCATTTGGTGAAAAAGCATTGGGCACATATACCCGCGACTTTGGCGCAATAAAAATTTTATTACTAAAGCTTGTGTCTGAAATCAAACTGTCTTTTATGGCAGCAACCATAAAACCAATGCTATCCTCTATTTCTAAATCTAAGCTTGACAAATTGAATTTTAATGATGTAGGATTGGTTTCGCCAATGGGTTGAAATTGCATTCCTTTATCCCGCATATAAACCACGTATTTCTTTATCCCTGCTGTCCATTTCAAATAACTATTCCACGCTAAATTTACGGTATCGCTAAGATTAATTCCTGATAGGAAAATGGTATTTGCTTTGTTGCTTATTGGTCCAAAAATATTGCAGATATCAACTAACCTTGTATGATAGGTATATGCCATTAAATTGGTTTTAGCTTTTTGGTCAATATATTTTAATTGATGGGTAGTATCTATGACCAAGCCTAGAGAGCCATCTCCACCGTTACTCCTAAATATTTGATAATAATCGATTATTACAGTAACATTTGATTTTAAAATATCAAGAGAGATAGTATTACTCTCATTAACAGTGGCCAAAGAAAGTAGGGGAACTTCAGAAATACCACCAATTTCAGGGGTATTACAGCCATGATTACTTGTTGATTTCCAAACCCCATTGGGATGCAAACAGACCACATAGTAGCAATAATTTATATTGCACAATGAATCATCAATATAAACATTTTCGTTCCCTTTTAATGCAGCTATTTGTTTGAAAATACCATTTGGCTCTTTTCTAAACACAAGATAACCTGCCCTTTGCGGCCACCCTTCATAATGTGTCCACCTCACTTGATTTGCATTTAATCCAGTATCGCTAACACGCAAAAATACATTGCAATGCGCCTCTGTGCGTGGCCCTTTTCTTAAACAAGTATCTGTAATTTTAGTTAAAAAACAGTACCTTCTATTATTGACATTAATTGCGCTATTTACCAAAAATGTGGTGTCTGAAATGATTTTACTATTGTATAAATTAGATAACACATTTGCTTCATCTCTATAAATATCATAATCTTTAAAAATACTTAGATTTGATTTATGCCAATTTAGTCTGAGTTCATTATTGTTTTCAACCGAAATATAAGTCAATCCATTATTTAGTGGATCTAATGTATCTCTAATAACAACAGCTTTCTTGACAGAATCTCTGCAACCAAACTCATTCTCTATAGTTAAAGTTATTACATTGGTTCCTATGTTGTTATAGATATTAGATGCAATAGGATTTGAAGAAGTATCCGTTAGTTTTAATTCTTCACCAAAATTATAGTTCCATTTAAGAATTGTGGCAGAATCTGCACCCATTTTGCTATTGTCTGAAACATAAATAGGAAAATTGTAACAAGTGGTGTCAGGCAGAGTAACAAAGCTTGCTTTTGGGCTAGGTCTAACAAAAATGGATAAATGATTTCTTAAAGTATCATTGCAGCCTGTTACATTCCTTGCAACTAAAGTGGGTGTATGTGTGCCTGTTTGATAAAACGCAAATGGATTTTGATCACTATTTTCAAAAAAACCATCACTGGTAAAATCCCAAGCAAAACTGCTTGCGCGTTTAGATAAATTGATAAACTTAGCTCTAAACAAAGAGCAACCGGTATCTTTTTCAACAGCAAAGTCTGCTTTGGCATTTTGTATCACATAAATACTATCATTAGGAATAAATTCAACAAAGCATCCAAATTGATCATATAATACTAATTTAATTTTAAAAAATTGCGCTAATTTATTTTCGTCAACTATTCGATAGTTATGAAAACTAAAAGAAGTAGAATCTAACACAGAGCCATCACCGAAATCTAGAAAAAATCTATTAAAAGCGGAGCTTTGATTTATAAATTCCACTTTTAATGGCTCGCATCCTTGAATATTATTAATTTTTAATCTAGGAATAGGGCCAATAACTTTTACATAGTTTTTTTTGATTAAGGTATCTATACATCCATAATTATTTTCTACAATAAGCCGAATATCAATACCAGAAGCTGGAGTATTGCGAAAGTATACATGACTAGCCGCAGGAGCGCCTGTAATGGCAGAATCGCCATCACCAAAGTTCCAATTAAACCGTGTAATATTTTGCCCATTGGCTATAAAATTTACCACTGTAGGTGCACAAAAAGAATTAGAATCGTTAGTAAAAAAATTAGCCTTTACTTCAATTGAATTTACATTTGTGGTTACCGTATCCGAACATCCCAATTTATAAGCTATCAAACTAATAGGAAATCGACCCAATCTATTAAAAACAACTGTTGGATCCTTAGCGCTGTCATTTGGCAAAAAGAGAACACCTGTGCTATCGCTATACCACTTAAATTTAGTGGGTCTGAGCGCAGAAGAATTCTGAATTTCTGTTTTTCCGCCAAAACAAGCTACAGGTGCAACTGAAAAATCTGAAATTACCCCAACAAAATGGGTTAAATTAGAGGTTGAATCTATGCAGCCTGCCCGGTCCCTATAAACAAATCTTATATTTTTTGCACCTTCTTTATTAAATCTGCCGGAAGTAGCAATTAAGTTTGGTGTAGCTAAGGTAACTGTAGTATCTGGCACTCGCCATGTATAAGTGGTGTTTGGAAAATTAAACTTGTAAATATTAGAAGTAATTACATTAGAATTTAATTGTGTATTCAGCGGCACACAATCGTCTACATTTGTAGAATTGATGGTTATTTTGGTTCCACTTACTTTAATCTTTGCTTTGCCCAAAACAGTGTCTTTACATTGTGGCCCCATCCTGGCATAATAAGAATAGTTAAAGTCATACACCCCAGAAGCGGTAAAAACAACATCTCCGCTGTCCTTAAGCAATGCTGCATTATTCTGCAATCCCACATTTGTGGTGTTCTTAAATTCCCAAAAATGAATTATACCAGGCAACTTTGGATTCAATTCTGCATAAAATGTTACTATTTCTCCAACACAGGGTAAGCTATCTGAAATTGATATTTTTATACTTGGCTTTACTATAACTATACTGTCTTTTCTATAAACAGAATCATAACAGCCCAAAACATTTCTTACCACTAGGCTTACACTGTAAACTCCAGTGTCTGAAAATGCAAAATCAAAACTATCTTTATTTGATGTGTTTAACAATGTGCCTGACTTTGTAAAAATGCGCCAACTATAAATATTGGGACTATTTGTAGCGCCCAATGGAGTTAGATTTTTTAAGGTAACATCTTGCGATTTACAAGATGGTTTTGGTGCTATTAAAAGACTTACTTTTATACTATTTAATTCTATATAATTATATAACAATAATGTATCAGAGCATCCACCAACATTAGATGAAGCGATGAGCATGATAGAATAAACTCCAAAACCATTAAAAATGCGTTTGTAATCTTTATTTCTCGATGAGTCAATGCGCAGATTATTTTGGTTAAGCACATACCAACGATAATTTATGATTTCTCCTGCGGGCTCCCTTGATGTATTTACAAATTCGAAAGTATCTAATGAAAAACAACTTTTTCTTTTAGTGCTAAAAAAAATAGCTTGTGGGCCTACTACTGTTACCTTTCCCCTTAAATCTTCTTGAGAAACGCAGCCCTTATAATTTTGAGAAACCCTTAACACCTTGTTGCCTGAGGTTCTGTGCTCTCCAATAATTCCGCTGTCTTTTATTTGATGTATTTGAAAATCAGCTGGAAAAAACTGCCAATTCAAATTGCTAGTTTGTCGATTATTCACTTTATATTCCACATATTGTCCAACACAAGGATTAGGCAGACTAACCGATATATCTAGGGCTATAGGATTTTCTAATGTTATGTATTTAGGTTTAATAACCTCGTATTCACAGCCCTCTTTTGTTTTAATTTTTAACGACACATTGGATGAGTCTTTACTTGCATAAAAAATATTTAATGGAGAACTATCTGTGCTTTTATTAGGTGTGCCATTCTGAAAATTCCAATTAAATATTGTAGGTATTTGTCCTGACTGAAAAATACGGTATTTGAAATTTGCATATCTATTAGTGCAACCTGTGGTACTATCTGTAGAAAAATCGAAACTAAAAGCAGGGGGAATATTAACTATATTTTTAAATTCATCAATACTTTGACAACCCAAACTATCTACAACAATGGCAGAAATTGACCTTGTACCAGGTGTTGTTGAAAATCGATGAACATAAGATTTTGCAACATTTTCATATTTTGCACCCTCTATAATGTATGTTCTACTAAATGTTTTTGCTGTATTGTCTGTTATAATTATAGAATCATTTAATGAGCAAAATACAGATTTATCTAAACTTAGCTCAATTGTAGGTTTAAGCCCAACTGTAATGTATTTTGATTTTGTTACAACACACTTCGTATTGTTTGGAAAGCTCAATTCTAACCTAACGTCAAAAGAACCAGCAGATGAAAATAAGCTTACAGAAGAGTCTAATCCTGGATTAAAGCCAGCCCCAAAATCCCACTGAAATGTTGTGCCGACTGGCGGACTGCCTGTAACTTTAAAACGAATTATTTGGGGAACGCAAGCAGTGACATCATCAGCTATAAAGCTAAAACCAGCACATTGCCCAAATGTGCGCAAAGGACTTAAAAATAGGACTAAAGCAAAAGCAAAAATCCATAACGCAAAAAAACTTTGTTTTAAATAAAACATGATTTTGTGCAAAAATAGATCTAATTTTTTAATTTTTAACAATTTATACTCTTAAGACAACATTTTAGCGACAAAAGTTGCATGATAAACTATTATTTTTCAAGAAGCAAATATTTGCTAACTAGCTTATCTTCATAAAGTTGATTAGATAAATCACTAATATGTTCAAATTTTTTTTCATCTCTTATTTTTTTTACCATTTCAACGGTTATTTTTTTTCCATAAATATCCTTGTCAAAATCAAAAAGATGCATCTCTATACTCTCTCCTTTTTCTGCAATTGTAGGATTTTTTCCAATTGAAAGCATTCCACCGTATCGCTTAGCATCAACATATGCAAAAGCAGCAAAAACGCCCGATAATGGCAATTGTTTCTGTGCATCTTCTAAAACAATATTTGCCGTCCGGTATCCAATTTTGCGCCCTAATTCTAATCCATGCACCACAGTGCCAGTAAATTGATATGAATAACCAAGCAAGGCATTTGCCTCTATAATATTACCTAAAGAAATAGCTTTTCTAATTTTTGTACTACTTATTTTAATTTCCGTAATCATTTCAACAGCGATTTGTTGCACTTCAAAATTGTATTTTAAGCCAAAACTAATCAGGTCGTCTATGCCACCTTTTCTATCTTTTCCAAAACGGTGATCATAACCAATGACCATTTTTTTTGCAGCAATTTTGTCTACTATAAGTTTTTTTATATACTCTTCTGGCTGCAGGTTGCTTAGTTCTTCGTCAAAAGGTATAACAATGACATTATCAATGCCAAGTTTTTCTAAATATAATATCTTTTCTGAAAGGGTACTGAGCAATTTAAGGTTTTTATCTCCTTGATTAACTAGAACTCTAGGGTGAGGAAAAAAAGTAATTATTACAGTTTCACCGTCAATTTTATTCGCCTCATATTTTAAGTTTGTTAAAATTTTTTGATGTCCAAGATGCACCCCATCAAAAGTTCCTTGAGTTACCACCGCATTTTTTAAAGGAGTAATTTTTGATATCGAATCAAATATTTTCAAATAATCTCAACAGCTTTAAATGCCTCTAAATCAATGCAATTATCAATAGAAAAATCGCCTACAGATTCCCTAACTAATTTAGCCAAATGCGCCCCGGAACCAAGCGCTACTCCAAAATCTCTTGCTATGGAACGTATGTATGTTCCTTTTCCACATGCTATTTTAAAATAAACATCAACGTCTAATATTTTTGTAATTTCAAAACTTGTAATAGTAATTAATTTAGGATTCAATTTAGGAATTTCTCCTTCCCTTGCTAGCTTATAAGCTCTATTTCCGTTCACTTTTACTGCGCTAAAAATTGGTGGAACTTGAAATTGCTCTCCAACAAAACTTTTGGCACAATTAATTATGGCCTCTTGTGTAATGTGAGAAGTGCTGTAGGTAAAATCGATTGCTTGTTCTAAATCAAAACATGGTGTGGTAGAACCAAGGCGAATAATGCCCGAATATACTTTTGGCAATATTTGAAGCTGTTCAATTTTTTTTGTTGCCTTACCAAGGCAAATAATCATAACTCCTGTTGCCAATGGGTCTAATGTACCTGCATGCCCAACTTTTTTAGCCTTAGAAAATTTTTTAACATATTTTACTAGCTTAAAGCTAGACCATGTTAACGGTTTGTCAAAATGAAGAATCTCGCCCTCTTCCAAAATTTTTTTTGAACTTAGTTGCATTAATATTTTTGCACTTTTTGATCTAAAAATACTTTATTATCTGATAACCTTATCCATTTAACAGAATAACTTCCATTGCTCAAAAAACTTAAATCTTGCCTAATAACAAGATCGCCTAAATCTGTAATTTCCTGTTCTTTTTCGATCATCTTTTTACCATCATCTAAACTGTAAATTAGAAGTTTAAACTTTGTAGACTCTGATAATTTTAAAGAAAAGTAAAATATCCCATCTCCACTCGGGTTAGGAAAAATATTTTCATTAAAAACAATGGTTTTTTTATCCATTTTTATCTTTGCAATATAAGTACCCGCAGTTTGCTTATTTATTACACCGACACTGTTAGCTAAAAAACCCACGCCTTCCTCATTATACTTTCTTTGCAAACCAGAATAATCACCCCACCTTTCTAGACTATCTGGCACAAAACTATTGATTAAAGCTGCACCAGTTTTTACTCTTATAATTGGACTAACAATACCCTTTTCATCAATTTTTACCATAGATACTCCAGGAAAAGCGATAACACTAGAGTGAGAGAAAGTTACGACCGCAGTATTGTCGCGGGTGCCATTGCCCATGTAAGCCAAACTAGGATAACCTAAATCTAAACTATCACTACTTATAAGATGATTTTGCAACACAGGATTTTGCATATCAGTAATATAACCTAGCATAACACTTGGTGCAAATGTGGCGTGATTAATGCAGTTTTGTGCATAACGTATATTTCCATATTGATAAGATGCTGTTAATACTCTTGCATCATTGGTTTGTAGTCTAAAATCTTTTTGCGGCTGGTATGCCGAGCCTGGCAAGCCATATTTTTGAGGTGTTTTTAAAATTTGAAAACTAAATTGGGCTTTGTCACTTGCTTGTGTATTATTGATTTTATGAAGAAAAAGTGTATCGTTTGAAAGATCTGAAGGCCTTACACTTAAAAAAAACATTTCGTTGCTAGTTGATTTATAATATTGATCAGCAGGACAAATACTCCAAATGGCCTTGCTATTATAGCTAATATCACTCCAAAGTGTTGTTTTAAGTGTATCACTTGTATAAATTCCTTGCTTGTCTATTTGCCATATCACACTTTGTTTAAAAGCCTCTTGCCATGATGCACTATCTTTTAGGAGATTTACAGTTATAAAAATATCATCTTTAGACATAGACATTATAGGGTAATCTGTCCAACTTTTATCTTTAAGTGGATTGCCTGGCAACTGATAAATAGTCCAGGCGCCTGTTGGGTCACTCGTTTTTGACGTGGCTACCATAATTCTTGTATCAAAACTAACCCTGCCATCTAGCCATGTTACAACAAATCTATCGTTAATTGGGTCATAAAGCGCTTTGGGATCATAGGACCCTGTTAATCTTGGTCTTCCTTGCGGCCATGTATTTTTTGGTTCTATTCGGGCAAAATAAGTAAGCGCTACAGAATAAGTTAAATTGGTTTCAGCTTTATAAATCCTAATATTGCTATTGAGCACACTTATAACATCACCTGCATTATTTACTGCTAAGTGATTATCATTTGGCACGCCTGAGGTAAATAATGAATCTGTAAATCCACGTTCCACGTAGGGCATATTAGGTGCTATTGGCAGGGTGCTTTCAAAAACAGTTCTTCTATTAATTTGAGTTAAATATTCTAATCTTTTTGCCTCTATCAATCTTTTTTTAGCATTAATATCATTTTCTAATGCAGGAGATGGCGCTAGTTTTATCACACTTATTGTATCAATAACATTTGCCTTATCTATTAAATTAACCTCACCAAGTGGGGTAATATTAAAAGGGGTTTTAATAACCTGGGTAAATGCATTTGTAAATAATGTAATAATAAACAATAGCAAAGTAATTTTTTTAATCATAAATTAAATTTAAAAACACAAATATAAACATATAACAACAAAAACAAACATAAAATGGGTGTATAAGATTTTTAAGCAAAAGCTATATTTTATTTACCCTAACTTGGTGCCTTCCACCTTCAAAAATCTGAGTAATAAATGTGCTAAAAATTTGCTGTGCCATAGCAATATCAATAAACCTTGCAGGTATGCACAACACATTGGCATCATTGTGCTGCTTTGCCAGTGATGCTATCTCAACACTCCAGCATAGTGCTGCCCTGATTTTGGGATGTTTATTTGCGGCCATACAAACACCATTGCCGCTACCACAGATTAATACACCTAAACTCTGTGTATTTTCTGATACTTCTTTTGCTAATCGATGCGCATAGTCTGGGTAATCTACAGACGAAATATCATAAGGTCCTAAATCTTTAAAAATTATATTTGGGTTATTTTTCATTAAGAATTTCTTTAATTCAAAACCTGCGTGGTCGGATGCGATTACAATATTCATGTTGCTGTTTTTTGATTTTTTTCTACTTTTTTAACAATTATTATCCCTATTTCATATAAACCCAAAAGGGGTATTACTAAAATAAACTGGCTTAACACATCAGGCGGAGTAACTATAGCGGCCAATATCACAATAATAACTATAGCATAGCGCCTATTTTTTTTAAGAAACTGTGTGGTTATTAGACCTATTTTGGCCAGAAAATACATTAATAATGGTAGCTGAAATATAGCACCTGTTGCTAAACAGAGCATGGATACCAAATTAATTACTGATTGAAAAGAGAAATTATTTGCAATATTTGGTGACAATTTATAATTTACAAAAAACTGAAGAGAAATGGGGGAAAGTAAAAAATAGCCAAATAAAACGCCAATAAAAAATAAAAAACTAGTGTAAAGCGTTAAGAACCTTGTTTTCCTTATTTCTTTAGGCCCCAATGCTGGCTTAATAAATAGCCATACTTGATTGATAATAAAAGGAAAAGCTAAAATGATGCCTCCAATAAATGCCATTTTGAAACTGTATACAAATTGCCCTGCAACATCTATATTTTGCATGTTCAAAGAGATGTTTTTAAAACAAAGTCTATCATCACTATAAATTTTTTGCCCAATGCTACAAAAAGCTTTGATAGTTGGAAAATCAGACCTTGTGGGAGCAAACAAAACAATATCAACTAAAAAATCAGCATAAATAAAACTAATTACTGTACCAAGAATTACAAAAATTGAAGCCCTAAACAAATGTTTTCTTAAATCATCTAAATGATCTAAAAAAGACATATTCGAATCATCCTTTACTTGATCTAGTGCCATTATTGCATCAACATTCCCCCGCAAACACTAATGGTTTGCCCTGTAATATAAGCGCTGGCATCTGACGCAAGAAATAAGCAAACATTTGCTACATCCTCTGTTGTGCCACCTCTTTTTAATGGTATAGTTTTAGTCCATGCTACGCGCATTTCTTCATCCAATGCTTGAGTCATCTCTGTTTCTATAAAGCCAGGTGCTATTGCATTACAGCGCACATTTCTACTGCCTAATTCTTTTGCTACAGACTTAGTAAATCCAATCATACCAGCCTTTGATGCCGCATAGTTTGCTTGTCCTGCATTACCCGTTATACCCACTACTGATGTCATATTGATAATAGATCCTGCCCTATTTTGCATAAAATGTTTTAAGAAACCTTTAGTTAAATTAAAAGCACTTTTTAGGTTGGTTGTCATCACGTCATCCCATTGCTCTTCTGTCATTCTAAGCAGCAAAGTATCTTTTGTTATGCCTGCATTATTTATTAAAATATCTATTTTTTCAAAATCAGCAATTACTGTATTTGCAAGCAACTCAGAAGCTGCAAAATCGCCTGCATTACTTTGGTATCCTTTGGCTTTTATTTTATAATTTTGTGCAAGTTCTGCTGCAAAGGCATCTGCCTTTTCTTTTGAACTTGCATAGGTAAAAGCAATGTGGCAGCCTTGTGATGCGAACTTTTCGGCAATTCCTTTTCCTATGCCTCTCGAAGCGCCTGTAATAACTGCGGTTTTATCTTTTAAACTATACATAATCATCGGTATTATAAGCTGCAATATTACTACTAATTTTCAATAAATTAAGGCTTAGGGTCTACATTTTATCTCGCTTTTGGAATCAAAACTTTTTAGTAAACTTTAGAAATTCAATAAAATGTCATTTTTTACATAAAACAGATGATATTACACTTTGAAAAATTTTAATTATTAATCTTATTCTTCAGAGATAACATGCACTGTAAACTAAATAATATTCTTCGTGGCATTCATAAGCAAAACGAAATGTTTCTTCATTATCTTTTTTAAATGTTACTGTCAATTCGCCCTTAGTTGCTAGCTCAAAAGGGTGCACAAAAATGTGTTCTTTAAACAGCACCGCCCCTTTTCCATATTGCTTAAACATGGCTTCTTTTGCGCACCAAATAATATGCAACATGGGTATTGTATCGACTTGATTGATATAATTTAGCTCTTCATAGCTGCAAAATTTTGCTGCAAGACTTAAAATTTTGTCTTTCTTTTGTTGAATATCTATTCCAACGCTTTGTTGTTGATTAATAACTGCTGCCGCGTACGATCCACTATGGGAGAAAGAAATAAAATCTTTGCTATTTTGTATAAAAGGTTTCCCAAATTCATCTTTAAGGATTGTAAGGTTATCGATGCCTGTCATAGCCTTTAATAAACTACGGCAAGCCTCCGAATGACTGGCCTCGTAGCCAACTAAAGCTGCTGAGTTTCCAACTCGCCTAATTATTTTTTGAGTTTCAACTAACCAAAGGCCAATTATTTGATGCTCACCTATTACTTTTGTAAACGCTACTGGCATATATTATAATATTACAAAAATAGGTAATTTTTCTGGACACCGCAATGCAATTTATTCATTAATTAAAAAAAATGAAAATTCTTTTTAGAGCGCGGGTGCTGATGGCTTTGTTGTTGAGTGGGACTTAAACAATCCATCTTCGGGAGTGCTTATGGCAAGTAATAATCCTCCAATATACTGCTTGATTTTATGGCAAAACCTTATTTGTTTTGGCAGTAAAGATGGATACTTGCACATTTTAGAGCTCGCAACCAATAAATTTATTAAAAAGATTGCAGTAGGAAGTAAACCCATTTTTGCACTAATTGTGTTTAATAATGAGCTCGTAGTCGATGATGGAAATGGTATAATTTCACAATTTTGTTCAAATTTCATGCTTAAAAAACAGTTAAACTTAGCAATGTCTCATTAAGATCTTTAGCATGCAATGCAAACCAATTATTTGTAGGCAGCACAGATGCTAATATTTATGAATTAGATATAAATTTGGCATTAACTTTTTATTGGAAAGCATACGAAAGCACAGTTTTTTGTTTAAGTCTATCTAAAAACAGAATAATTTCTGACGGAAAAGACGCAAGGATAAATGTATGGCAATTAAATGACAAAAAAATCTCACATTCTATAGAAGCGCATTGGTAACATGAAAAAAGCATTCAAAAATCATTAGACAGTTCACAATTAATGAGCACGAGTATGGACAAAAGTATTAGACTTTGGCAATATCCAAATTTTGAACTTTTAAAGGTTATTGATTTAGCAAAAAACCAAGGGCATACTTCGTCAGTAAATTGTGGATTATGGTTACAAAATAATATTGTTATTTCGTGCAGCGATGACAGAAGTGTTATGGCATTTAAAATAGAAGAAAAAAGTGATACTATCTGATAAAAGAATTCTAGAAGAAATTAGTAAAGGTACAATATTAATTGAACCATTTAAAGCCAATTGTTTAGGCACAAACAGTTATGATGTGCATTTAGGCCGCTATTTAGCCACGTATAAAGATCGTGTATTGGATGCCAAAGAGCATAATCATATTACTCATTTTGAAATACCCGCAGATGGCTATGTTTTAGAACCTGGGGTGCTTTATCTGGGTGTAACAGAAGAGTATACAGAAACCCTTGCACATGTTCCATTTTTAGAGGGGAAGTCTAGCACTGGCAGATTAGGTATAGACATTCATGCAACCGCTGGAAAAGGAGATGTGGGCTTTTGCAACACATGGACTCTTGAAATTAGCTGTGCCCAACCTGTGCGTATTTATGCCGGAATGCCTATAGGCCAATTAATCTATTTTGTAGTAGAGGGAGAAATAGAAACGATGTATAACGATAAAAAAAATGCTAAATATAGTCAGCGCACTTTAAAGCCTGTAGAAAGCATGATGTGGAAAAACAAATTTTAATTTCGCTACCCTACAGTGGCATTAATTAGAATACTTTTTGTATTTAAAAACCGCTGCACATTATTATCTTTTAGGTGTAATAGACATTTGTGGTGTTAAATTTGAATAGTTAATTCCAAGTGGACATTTGTGGTGTTGTATTTTTAGTTGATTTGCTTAGATATAATTCATATTATTATCTTTGCAATGGTCAAGCA
>Ga0209491_10001683_pt1 | contig 42053 bp, 40 predicted proteins | sample BON02_FD_187213 | JGI IMG/M metagenome (GOLD analysis project Ga0209491, IMG submission 187213) | Freshwater microbial communities from Lake Bonney liftoff mats and glacier meltwater in Antarctica - BON-02 (SPAdes) (version 2) | ecosystem: Environmental > Aquatic > Freshwater > Ice > Glacier... | reverse complement strand
GACCGAGCAGCGCCGCGGTCAGCTATTGAACGCGTAGGTGCCGTCAACGAACGGCTTGAAGATCATCAAGACGAGGCTGGCCACCAGGGTCAGGTGGGTGATGCCAATGCCCATCGACATCTTTTTCTTGGCGTTATCGGAGGTGTCGCTGATGGCCGGCCGGATGAGAAACCAGCTGACGGCGACGGTGCCGACCCAGAGTGCGATGGTGATCGTGATCCACCACATCTCGGCCAGAGCGAACTTGTTCACACCGGCCATGCCCATGCCGACAACCCACAGCAGGATCAGTGCGGGGAAAACAAGCTTCATGTGCAGGGCAGCCATGGCGCTGGTTTCGCCGGCGCGCTGCAGACGCGGGTACAGGAACAACGGGCCGAACGCGGCAACGATGCTCAGGACGTGGACGAAATAGAGGAGCTTGACGAGGGTCTGGCTCTCGTTGAGGAAGATGGCGATCACGGGCGGAACGCTACCCGCTCGCAACTTGGGTGGGTAGCCTGCTTCTTATGTCCGACACGGCTCCCGACGCCCAGCGCAGTTACATCGTGCGCACGATGGGGTGCCAGATGAACGATCACGATTCTGAGCGGATCGCTGGCCTCCTCGAAGCTGATGGCCTCGTGCGTGCCGCGTCTGAGTCAGATGCCGATGTCGTCGTGCTGAACACGTGCTGTATTCGAGAGAACGCCGACAACAAGCTGTACGGCAACCTGGGTCACCTGAAGACCTGGAAGGGCGAGAAGGACGGCCGCCAAATCGTCGTGGCGGGTTGCCTTGCTCAGAAGGATCAGGAACTTGTTGCCCAGAAAGCCGGCCACGTCGATGTTGTGATGGGCACGCACAACGTCCACCGAGCAGCCGAACTGCTCGAAGCATCGAAGTCGTCTGAGGTGCCGATCACCGAGATCCTCCAAGAAGCGGTCATCGACGATCATGCGATGTTCCCGTCGGCGCTCCCGGCGCGTCGTGAGACCTCGTACAACGCGTGGCTCACGATCCAGATCGGCTGCGACAACAACTGTGCGTTCTGCATCGTGCCGGCGGTGCGCGGCGCCGAGATCAGCCGCCCGTACGTCGACATCGTTGGTGAAGCTGAACAGCTCGCAGCCGACGGCGTCACCGAGGTCACGCTGCTTGGTCAGAACGTCAACAGCTACGGCCGCGACCTGCAGCTTGCTGCGCGCCAAGCCGGCGACGAGTCAGCCAAGCTGCGCCCACTCTTTTCAGGCCTGCTCCGTGACGTCGGTGCGGTCAAAGGCATCCGTCGCGTGCGGTTCACCAGCCCGCACCCGAAAGACATGCGGCCGGACACGTTCGCGGCGATGGCCGAAACGCCCGAGGTCTGCGAGCACCTGCACTACCCGTTGCAATCCGGCAGTGATCGCGTGCTTGCTCTGATGCACCGCGGCTACACCAGTGCTCGCTATCTGGAGCGGCTCGGGCAGGCTCGTGCGGCAATCGATGATCTCGCCGTCTCAACCGACATCATCGTCGGTTTCCCGGGTGAAACAGAAGACGACTTCGAACGCACGCTCGAAGTCGCTGCGGCTGCCGAATACGATTATGCCTACACGTTTATCTTCTCGCCGCGACCCGGAACTGAAGCTGCGGAGATGGAGGCCGACTTCGTTGAGGCGGCGGTTGCGAGTGAGCGGTTCCAGCGCCTGCGCATCGTTGTCGAGCGTTCCGCTCTGTTGAAGCATGAGGCCCGCCTTGGCCGTGTCGAAGAAGTGCTGGTCGAGGGCCCGAGTAAACGTGATCCAAACGTGATCAGCGGTCGTACGCGCCAGAACAAGCTGGTTCATTTCGTACCACCGCGTCCGCTGCGGACAGGCAGCTATGCGACGGTCCGCATCACCCGCGCCGCGCCGCACTTTCTCGAAGGCGACTTTGTCGAGTTCCTTTCTGAGCCGGCGCACAAGATCCGCATCCCCGTCTCAGCGCTGTAGGTCAGTGACCCTCGGACGTCGCCACATTGACCGTGCAGTGCAACCGAACGTCCGGCGTGGCCTGCCCCGCACTACATTGAGGCTCGATGGGTGAAGCGACCGAGGATCCGCAACTGGCCGAGTACCGATCGAGCATCGACAACATCGATGCTGCGCTCGTTCACCTGCTGGCCGAGCGGTTCAAGGTGACCAAGGCAGTTGGGCGGTACAAGGCAACAGCCGAGTTGCCGCCAGCCGACCCCGCTCGCGAAGAGGTCCAGATCGCACGGCTCCGATTGATGGCCGAAGCGGCAGGCCTCGACCTGGCGTTCACCGAGAAGTTCCTCCGGTTCATCGTTGCTGAAGTGATCCATCACCATCAGCGCATCGCCGAAGGCGAACACCTCTGATCAGTCGGCCGCCACGCGTTGCGGTCATTGGATCGACCGCATCGGGCAAGTCGTCGGTCGCCATGGCTGTCGCCGCTGAACTTGGTGATGTCGAGTTGATCTCGGTGGACTCGATGCAGGTGTATCGAGGCATGGACATCGGCACAGCGAAGCCCTCGACGCAAGATCAGGAAGCTGTTCGTCACTACTGCATCGACCTCGTCGAGCCGACCGCCGAGTTCACGGTCGCCGAGTTCAAACGGGCGCATGCAACGGCGCTCGATGGCATCGCGGCCGGGGCCCAGCGCGCCCTGCTCGTCGGCGGAACCGGGCTCTATCACCGCGTCGTGATCGACGACTTCGACCTCCCAGGGGAGTGGCCTGAGGTGAGAGCCGGTCTCGATCATCACGAGACAAACACGCTCTACCAGCGGCTTGGCGAGCTCGACCCGAAGGCCATTGAGAAGATCGAGCCCGAGAATCGCCGACGTTTGCAGCGTGCACTGGAAGTGACGATCGGTAGCGGCAGGCCCTTCAGTTCGTTCGGGCCGGGAGTCGACCACTATCCCGACACCGGGGTCGCGCAGATTGGTTTGCGGTGGCCTCGGCCGGTCATTGCCCAGCGCATCGAAGCCCGCATTCATGCCATGATCGATGCCGGATTGGTTGCCGAAGTGGCAGCGCTGAACGAGGCGGGATTTTCCAAGACATCCGCCCAGGCGCTCGGTTACAAGGAAACCCTGCAACATCTTCGTGGCGAGATCAGCCACGATGAAGCAGTGGCGATGATTATCACCCGAACGAGGCAGTTCGCTGTACGTCAGGAGCGATGGTTCCGCCGTGATCCACGCGTACGCTGGATTGACATCGAGAGCGATCCGGTCGCCGAGGTGGCGCCCACCGTGATTGAAGAATTGCAGCGAGCATGACGACCCTGACTCTGACCAAGCACCACGGCCTCGGCAACGATTTCCTGGTGCTCTTCGACCCGCCTGATGTCGATCACGCGCTCCTCGCAACACAGCTCTGTAACCGCCACACCGGCCTCGGCGCCGATGGCTTGCTGTTGGCGCACGACGCCGAGGGCTACGCAGCGAAGATGACGCTGTACAACGCCGACGGATCACGAGCGGAAATGAGCGGCAACGGAATTCGCTGCTTCGCCCAGGCCGTTGCAGCGCGTCGTGGCGACCTCGGCCCACAGTTGATCCTCACCGACGCAGGCGATCGAGTCGTGGTGCTTGCGAGTACCGATGACGAACACACGATCTTGGCGCAGGTCGAGATGGGCGAAGTCGGCGTCATCGACGAGCCGTTGGGCTGGGCGGCTCTGGCCTGCCACCCCGATCGACCCGTTGCGCATCTCACCATGGGTAACCCGCACAGCATCGTCGGCGTCGACGAAGTCGCTGTTGTCGACTTGGCTGACCTGGGCGGCAAAGTTCCGCACGTCAACCTCGAGATCGTCGAGCCGGGCCCGGAGAGCAACGCGATCACCATGCGCGTCCACGAGCGTGGCGCTGGGATCACCTTTGCCTGCGGCACGGGCGCCTGCGCATCGGCCTACGCCGCAGCGCAGTGGGGGCTCGCCACACCGATCGACGGTGAGGTCGTTGTCCACATGGACGGTGGTAGCGCCATTGTCAGGTTCTCGCCCGAAACTCCGACATTCGCCGTGCTGACTGGGCCGGCGACACACATCGCAACGATTCAGGTGCCACTGCAATGAGAAGGACAGCGTGACGACTCCGTACAACGAAGCACTCGCCGAGACACTGATTGATCGGACGATCCGAGAGAAAATCGTGCTCGTCGCCGTGACGCTTCCCGGTGACAACGAAGAGTCAACCGAGGCAAGCCTCAACGAACTCGCTTTACTCATCGACACGGCGGGTGCCGACGAGGTCGGCCGCATGGTCCAGAAGCGAGCCGCGCCCGATCACACCTGGTACATCGGTAAGGGCAAGGTGGAAGAGCTCAAGCAGCTCTGCCTCGCCGTCGACGCTGACACCGTGGTGTTCGACAACAACCTGGGGCCGGCACAGCAGTTCAATCTTGAAAAGTTGTTGGGTCGAACGGCGATCGACCGCACGGCAGTCATCCTCGATATTTTCGGGCAGAACGCACACACGCTTGAAGGCAAGGCGCAGGTCGAACTCGCTCTCCTGCGCTACCGGCTCCCGCGTCTACGGCGGGGTCTTTCCGACAAACAGGCGCAGCAGCGCGGTGGCGTCGGCGGACGGTTCGGTAGTGGAGAGACGAAGACCGAAGTTGAGCGTCGACGGATCAAACGACGGATCACCAAGATCGAGAAAGACCTCGACGGTCTCGCCGAGACCCGTTTGTTGCAGCGCAAGGGGCGCAACAAGAGCGGCCTGGCGAACGTGGCGATCGTCGGCTACACCAACGCAGGCAAGTCGACACTGCTGAACCAGCTGACCGATTCGGGCGTGCTGGTCGAAGACCGTCTTTTCGCCACGCTCGACCCGACCACGCGCCGCCTCGCGCTGCCCGGTGGCGAGCCCGTGCTGCTCTCCGACACGGTCGGCTTCATCAGTCGCTTGCCGCACGGTCTCATCGAGTCGTTCAAGGGAACGCTTGAAGTCGCGGCGATGGCCGACTACCTCGTGCATGTCGTCGACACCACGTCGCCCGACCCCGAGGGGCAGATCGATGCCGTTCGCAAAGTGCTCGGTGACATCGATGCGGCTGAAGTTCCCGAACTCCTCGTGTTCAACAAGGCCGATGCAGAGCCGGAAATCGCCAAGGAACTGACGGATCGTCATCCCGGTTCGGTTGCGATCAGTGCGGCCACTGGCGACGGCGTCGAGGTCTTCCTCCGAACCCTGACCGATCGGCTCCGGGTGCTGGCTGTCGTCTACGAAGTTTTGGTCCCGTACGAACGTGGCGACATCCTCGCCTCGGTGCACCGAGAAGGTGAAGTTGTCTCGATCGGTGATGGTGCCGGCCCGACCGAGGAGGCCTGGTTGATCCGGGCGCGTCTTTCTGATGCATCCGCAGGTCGACTCAGCGAGTTCGTCATTGGCAAGACGAATGGGTCTGATAGCGCACCGACTGGGTCCGAGGCCTGACCATGGTTGCCATCGAAGCGCTGACCGGTCCGTTCACGCCGCCGCCGTATCCGTACGATCGGCTGAATCGGCTCAAGCCGATCGCCAACGAATTCGACGGCGGAGCGGTCGACCTGTCCATCGGTACGCCCTTCGATCCGCCGCCCGCTGCGGTGATCGAGGCGCTTGCCACAAGCGGCGCCGAGCGTGGCTATCCGCCGAGTATGGGCACCCCTGTGTTTCGTATGGCGTGCAGCAATTGGATGCAGCGGCGCCTCGGCGTCGAGGTTCCGATCGACCAGATCGCAGCTGCCGTAGGCTCCAAAGAGTTCGTCGCGTCGCTGCCGGGCTACATGAAACTGCGCCGCCCCGAACGCGACACGGTGCTGTATCCAGCCATCTCGTATCCGTCGTACGCGATGGGTGCCATGCTTGGTCAGTGCCGCTCAGTGTCGGTGCCGTTCGGCCCCGATGGAGCGCTCGACCTCGGCGCAGTCGACCAGGCCGACATCGAGCGAGCGCTCCTTTTGTGGGTCAACAGCCCGGGCAACCCGACCGGTCATCTCGACGATCTCAAAGCCGCAGCAACCTGGGGGCGTTCCAACGGGATCCCCGTGTTCTCGGACGAGTGCTACATCGAGTTCACCTGGGACGGACCGCCTCGTACGATTCTCGAACATGGGCTCGACGGCGTCGTTGCCGTGCACTCGTTGTCGAAGCGCTCGAACCTGGCCGGAGCCCGAGCTGGCTTCTATGCCGGCGATGCCGAGATCGTCGACTTCTTGAAGAGCGTCCGCCAGCACGGTGGCTTGCTCGTTCCCGGTCCGGTGCAGGCAGCGGCTGCGGTCGCCTATGACGACGACGTCCACGTCGAAGAGCAGCGCAACCGCTATCGCTCGCGCCTCGACCTTCTTGCCGACGTGATCTCTGAGTGGTCCGGCATCGAGGTGCAGCGGCCCGGGGGAGCGTTCTACCTCTGGATCCCCGTCGAAGATGGATGGCAGTTCACCGAACGGCTCGCAGCCGAAGGTGGAGCCATTGTCAGCCCCGGTGAGTTTTATGGCGTCGATGGCACGAGCTTCGTGCGCGTTGCCGTGGTACAACCAGACGACAAAATCGAACTCGTGGCGCGCCGCCTGGCCGCTGCTACCTGACCACGATGTGCTCGCCACACCGGCGGGCGCGAGACGGAGCAAGATGAACTCGAACAGACGCACTAGATGTAGGGCTGCGGGCGTTCTCGTGTTGATTGTCGGGCTACTCGCTGCCGGTGGCCTGTGGTACTCGGCAGGGCAGCGGCCATCCGATGCCGTGCGGAACTTTGCACGCGCGCCGGTCGGCTGTGACACGACCCTCAATTTTGAAGTGGCCGGCGAATTTCTCGTTTTCGTCGAGACCAAGGGCGAAATCGGTGGCGTGACCGGAAGCTGTGGGGCGCCCGGTGCGTTCGGGCAACTCGGCACTCCGCAAGACCTTCCACCCGTTCGCCTCGTCTTGACGGGACCTGACGGCGCAGACATCGCGCTCGACACCCGCACCGGGGTCGACTACGACGCAGCTGGCTCGGCGGGCCAGTTGATCCAGACGTTCGTCGTGGAGATCCCCGGCGACCACGTGTTGCGTGTCGAGTCGAAGAACGACTCCGAGCCGGCTGTGTTCGCCATCGCCATTGGGCGTGATCCGAATAGAGGTGTGCAACCGCTGCAGCTCGGCGCGTTTGCCGCAGGAATCGCTGGGTTGATCGTCGGACTTTTACTCATCGCGATGAGCCGTCGCCGCAGAACTCCTGAAGTAACGGTGCCTGCTGATCCGTGGTCAAGTTCAGCGCCGTGGCCGACATCACCTCCGGTGGCGCAACAGCCTCCGCAAGCAGCAGGATGGCAACCGCAGCCCGGGCCACCGATGCAGGCGCCGGTCACTCCAGTTCAGTCGCGTCCTCCGGGGCAACCACCGTTCACGACACCGACTGCTCCACCATCGGCTCCGTCTCCGTGGGCTCCGCCGGAGATGCCCAGTCAGTAGCTGAGTCGATCAGTAGCTGAGTCGATCAGTAGCTGAGTCGATCAGTAGCTGGGTCAGCGCGGCTCAGTAGCGGCGCATCACCGTGACGACTTTGCCGTACACCTCGACCTGATCGGCGGAGAACACCATTGGCTCCATGGTGGGGTTGTGCGGAGTCAGCGTGACTTCGGCGCCCGAACGGGAGTACGTCTTGACCGTGGCCTCGCCGCCCGGGATGCCTGCGACGACGATGTCGCCGTTGGCTGGGTGATCGATCTGGGTGGCAACGACGTAGTCGCCATTGAGGATGCCCGCACCGATCATTGACTCGCCGCGCACGCGCAGCATGAACAGCTCGCCTTCACCGGCGAAGTCGACGGGAACTGGCAGGAGCTCTTCGACGTTCTCGGCGGCCAGCACATTGGTACCGGCGGCGACATCGCCGATGAGTGGGACGTGGCGCACCGGACGTTTGTCCATCATCGCGCCACTGTTCGAGTCGTATCGAACTTCGATGGCGCGGGGCTTGCTGGGGTCGCGGCGCAGGTAGCCGTGACGCTGCAGGGTGTTCAGGTGGCTGTGGACCGTGGACGGCGAGGTGAGGCCGACGGCATCGCCGATCTCACGAACCGACGGCGGGAACCCACGATCGCGCATCTGCTGTTCGATGAAATCGAGAATGTCGCGCTGACGCTTACTGATCTTGGGAGCCATGGGAACATGATATTGCCTGGAGCCGGCCAGGTCAAACATCTGTACTACAAACGTCCGTTCGACAAATCTCGTCAAAACGGTTGACATCGAACACCTGTGCTGGTTGACTCAGACGAACGAATCGAACAAGCGTTTCGAACTGTCCAGATCATCGAACGGTATCGAACGCCAACTCGGCATTCACGTCATCCGTTGGGGAGTAGACATGGGCACCACCTTGCACACAGCACATCGCAGCCACCTTCAGGGCCGATCGCCGCAGTTACTGGCGTTCGTTTCTGCCACGTCGTTCGGCGTCGACGCCGAAGTGCGGGGGATGGTCCGTCCGAAGGTCCCGAACTACGCAATCCGCCGCCTGTTGTTCGGCACGGCCGCCCTCGGGCTCGTCATTGCCGGCTTGGCTGCAACCGTCGGATTGCTCGCCGGCTTCCAAGGCACACCGGCATCAGCCTCAGGTGTCCAGCCGGCCGTCACTGACCACACTGACTACACCGGGTACACCGGGTACACCGCACCTGCATCGATCCATGTCGCACAGCCCGGCGACACGCTGTGGTCGATTGCCGACACCTACCGGGGTGACATCGGTCGTGACCGCTACATCACCGTGTTGATCCAGATGAACGGCGACACCGGGGTGGCCTCGGGCGAAGCCATCTGGCTGCCCTGAGCCGCCACCGGCCCAGTCGCGGGAGTATCGTATGAACCATGCGCTGCCCGGCTTGCCGAGATGACGACACGAAGGTCGTCGATTCACGTGTCGCCGAAGAGAACACCGCCATTCGTCGGCGCCGTCAATGCCTTGCCTGCGCCCATCGTTTCACCACGTTCGAGCGCGTCGATCATGCGCAGCTGACGGTTGTCAAGTCCGATGGCCGGACCGAACCGTTCGCCCGCCAAAAACTGATCGCTGGCCTGGCTGCATCGACCAAGGGGCGCTCGGTCGCTCCCGAGCTGCTCGAACAGCTCGCACTCACTGTCGAAGACTCCGTCCGCCTGCAGGGCTCAGAGATATCGTCGGCCAATGTTGGCCTTGCCGTGCTGAAGCATCTGCGCTCGGTTGACGAAGTCGCGTACCTCCGCTTCGCCAGCGTCTACAAAGACTTCGATGCTGCCGCGGACTTCCACCGCGAGCTCGAGTTGATGGAGAAAGCCGAGCACGTCGAGTCGGCTCCGGTCTGATCGACCGCCGCGGCGTGGCGCTGTCGATCAGCGTTTCCGCAACCAGCGGCTGAACACGAAGGTCTGGTCGTCGATCACCATCTGGGCGAGTTCGTACCGGGTCGTGTGATCGGCTGCACCGGTCGTGATGCGTGGGCCGCTTCCGCCAACGCAAAGCGGCGATGTGGTGAGGTTGATCTCGTCGATCAGATCGGCGTCGAGGAGCGCTCCGTTCAACGTCGCGCCGCCCTCGGCTTGTACGAAGTTGGGCGAAGGATGCATCTCACGGAGCCGTCCGACGACGGCCGACAAGTCGACGCACTCGCCACCGGCCCTGATCACGTCGACGCCGTCGGCCACCTTGGTGCTGTCTGTCGTGACAATGAACCCGGCGCCGCAGGTAAAGAGAGGGAGGGTGGTGTCGACGTTGCCGCTCCCAGTGATGACGCCGACGCGCTGGCTAGGCGTTCGGGGTGGCCCGTAACCCTCGCCTCTGACGGTGCCAGCGCCAACGAGGATGACGTCGGCAATTGACCGGAGCCCGTGCAGGACGGCCATGTCGTTGGTGCTCGACAGCTCGCTGCTCTTGCCGCCGACCACAGTTGACCCGTCGATCGAGCTGACCATGCAGAGGCCGACCCACGGGGCACTACTGCATTGGTCGCTGCGTCGGCCAAGGGGCTGGGCGTAGCTGTCGGCGATCGTCGTCGCCGCGCTGTCAGGAAAGACCCGTCTGATCATGTCCGGATCATGACAGGTCGACAAGTTGGACTCCGACCCTTGGGGTGGGTTCTGCGAGTATCTTCCCATGTCCCTCCTTGAGCGCACCCCCGAGACCGACCCTGCTTCGGCGACGCGCACGGTCAGCCGGACCTGTCCACTCTGTGAAGCCACCTGTGGCCTGGAGATCACGCTCAAGCCGGATGGCAAGGGCGGAGAAGAGGTCCAGCGCATCCGGGGGGATATGGACGATGTGTTCTCTCGCGGGTTCATCTGTCCGAAGGGTTCGACGCTCAAGCAATTACATGAGGATCCGGATCGCCTGCGGACGCCGATGATCCGTCGCGACGGCCAGCACGTCGAAGCGACCTGGGCGGAAGCTTGGGATGCGGTCGAGGCAGGTCTGCAAGGTGTCATCGAGCGCACTGGTCGCTCGTCGCTCGGCGTCTATGTCGGCAATGCTGGTGCGCACTCGCTGTCGTCGATGATGTTCACCCGTTCGCTGCTGACCGGGCTCGGTACACGCAATCGGTTCAGCGCATCGACGGTCGACCAGATGCCGCGTCACGTTGCTGCTGGCCATGTGTTCGGCACGGGCGTCTCCGTTCCCGTTCCCGACCTCGACCGGACCGATCATCTGATGATCCTCGGTGGCAATCCGTACGCATCGAATGGCAGCATGTGTACGGCCCCTGACTTCCCTGGGCGCATCGAGGCGATTCGGGAACGTGGTGGCCGGGTCGTGGTCGTCGATCCGCGCCGGTCACGAACTGCCGAGGAGGCCGACGAGTGGGTGTCAATTCGGCCGGGCTCCGATGCGCTCCTTCTGGCGGCCATGGCGAACGTGCTCGTCGTCGACGGACTCGCCGATCCTGGCACCCATGTCACGGAACACCTCAACGGCCTCGTCGAGTTCAGTGCTGCGATTCAACCGTTCACGCCCGAGTCGGTCGCGAAGGCAACCGGCATCGAGGCAGTCACCATCCGACGTCTCGCTCATGATCTTGCAGCGGCGTCCACGTCGACTGTGTATGGCCGGATCGGAACGAGCACCACCGAGTTCGGTTCGACTGCCACCTGGTTGATCGACGCGTTGAACATTTTGACCGGCAACCTGGACCGGCCTGGCGGTGCGATGTTCGCACTTCCCGTCGCCGGCGGAGCGACCACTCGCGGCAAGCCTGGTTCCGGTCGCGGTTTCACCGTCGGGCGCGGCACCTCCCGGGTGAGCGGTTACCCCGAAGTGATGGGGGAGTATCCGGTTGCGGCACTTGCCGAAGAGATCACGACGCCGGGGGACGGCCAGATCAGGGCCATGATCACCCTGGGCGGCAACCCCCTCCGATCGAACCCGAACACGGCGTTACTCGAGAACGCGTTTTCCCAGCTCGACTTCATGGTGAGTATCGACCTGTACCTCAACGAGACGACCAAGCACGCCGACGTGATCCTGCCGGTGCCATCCCAGTTGCAGCGCAGCCACTACGACCTGCTGCTCCTGCAGTTCGCCGTTCGGAACGTGGCCAACTACAGCCCACCTGTGCTGCCCCTCGACGCCGATCAGCCCGATGAGTGGGAAGTGATCTCGAAGCTCACCGCCATTGCTCACGGGCAAGGCGTCGACGCTGACCCAGCCGTCGTTGACGAGCAGTCGATTGAGCATCTCGTTCGATCAGCAGTGCAGGATGCGAACGGCCCCGTGTTCGGTCGTGACGTCGATGAATTGCTCACCGAGTTGAACGCCTCAGGGCGCAGCGGCCCTGACCGGATGCTTGACTTCATGTTGCGGACGGGCCCGTACGGCGACGCGTTCGGAGACGATCCAGATGGCACGTCGTTGGACGATCTCCTCGAGCGGCCACACGGCCGAGATTTCGGCGCGCTGGAACCGCGTCTGCCCGAAATTTTGCGGACGCCCAGCGGCAAGATCGAACTTGCTGCTGAGGTGTTTATTGCAGACCTCGATCGACTGGCTGCAGCACAGACCGACCTCGAGCAACGCGGGATGGTGCTCGTTGGCCGTCGGGATCTCCGGAGCAACAACTCGTGGATGCACAACATTAAGGTGTTGGTCAAGGGCCGGGCACGCTGCACCCTCCAGGTGCACCCGGACGACGCTGACACGCTTGGGTTGACCGATGGAGGGGAGGCTCAGATCACCTCGCGTGTGGGCCAGGTGACGGCACCTGTCGAGGTGACTGACAGCATCCGGCCGGGTGTGGTGAGCCTGCCCCACGGCTGGGGACATGGCGACCCTGGAACCAAGATGCGGGTGGCCGCCGAGCACGCCGGCGTGAACTCGAATCTGCTCACCGATCACGAGGCATTCGACCCGCTCTCAGGCACTTCAGTGCTCAATGGCATTCCCGTCGAAGTCGTGCCGGCTCTCTGAACGCCTTGACCACAGACTGTGGATAAACCCTGCTTATTCACATTCCGTCCACATGGATGTCAACAACCAAACGGCGATAATTGCACCGAAATTCACAGGCTTGTCCACTTCCAATCCCCAGGCGACTGTCTCTAGAGTTGTAATCCGTACCGACCGCGGCGCAACACATGGAGAGTCAGCGAACACCGACTCAGTCGGCTTGCTTGGGGGACATGCCCTGTACCTGTGATGTTGCGCTGCGGCCGGAACGTATCCGGGGCGGCGGCTCAGTCACCAACCGCACGGGTCATTCCAGCGCTTGATCATGCGGTTCTCGCGCTCCCAGCCGAGCAGCGACAGGGTGCTGGTGTTGAGAACGAAGCGCCGACCTTCTTGTGCTGGCAGGCCAAGCCAGCGGGCGGCGAAGATGCGCAGGAAGTGCCCGTGGGCGAGGACGGCAATCGGCCCACTGAGGCCGGAATATCGGTCGATGGCTGCATCGGCACGTCGGCCGACTTCATCGACCGACTCGCTATTGACAATGTCATGGGTCCACACCGACCAGTCGGGAATGATCTGACGCGTCGCGTCGGTCGTGATCCCTTCGTAGTCGCCGTAGTCCCACTCAACGAGCAAGTCATCAACCGTCGGCGTCAAGCCAACGAGGCCTGCGGTTTCCCAGGCGCGTTGCAGAGGGCTCGCGAATGCGTGGGTGAAGGCGGTCTCGGCAACAGCAGCAGCAATTGAGCGGGCTTCCTCGCGACCGTGGTCGGTGAGGGGACTGTCTGTCCGGCCGACGCGCTGGCCGACGCGCTCTCGACGCGCTGGGCCTGCTATGTGCACCGAGGGTCGCCATTCCGGATCGAACATGTGTGCGGACATCGACCTCGGTCGCTACAGTCCGAGGGATGGCGATTGCGTGTGCGTACTGCAAGGGTGAACATGATTTGCCCGTTCAGGTACGCCAGTGCTGGGCCGACAACGGCGAGCAAGAGGTGCCCGTCGCCCACGAAATCGCCGACGCCGATCCTGGCGACGGTGCGAGCTCCGAACCATCTGATGACGTTCCGCCGCCTCGGGCAGCAGCGCGGCGTCAGGTGTCCAGTACCCCCGTTGTTTCTGGCTTCGAGCGTGGTGTCACCGCAGCTGGCGCAGGCCCAGCGCAGCTCGGGCGCAATTGTCTTGTCGCAGCCTCGACCGTTGTCCCGGCGCCGTGGGCCGGTGCCGAGCGGGTCGTCGTCGATGCCGCCGCCGTGGCCGAACCGACCGTGTTGCTTGCCACGCTGCGAGCCGCCTCCAACTTGCGGCAGCGTCTCGTGATCGAACTCGCTGTCGACTTCGACCGTGAGCCGATGTTGAAGACTGATGCGCAGCCCTTTGAGATGGGTGCTGATTTTGTTTTCGAACTCGAAGCACTGCACCACGCCGTCTGGTCGAATGCCGTCGACGTGCGTGAGGATCGGTTCGCCTGGATTGCGCTCGATCGTGCGGTCGCTGCTGGTGCAACCGCTGCGGCGAGCGACCAACTGGGCGACATCGTCGCACCAAACGGAACTCCGCTCTGGCTCGACGGCGGGCCGATTCGCCACACCGATCCGGTCGATGGTGTCGCAGTCCTCCATGATGTCGCGGTTGAGCACCGCTCGTTTACCCCGCCCGGGGACAACGTCTCCGACGCCGACCTTGCACCCGACCAGCTCGCTGCTGTCACCCACAGCGGCGGCGCGGCGCGCATCATTGCACCGGCGGGCTCTGGCAAGACGCGTGTGCTGACCGAGCGAGCTCGACATCTGCTCCGCACCTGGAATCTTCCGGTATCGGCCGTGATCCTGGTCGCGTTTAACAAGCGTGCCCAGGAGGAGATGGTCGAACGGACACCCGACCTGCCCGGTCTCCAGGTTCGAACGCTCAACGCCATGGCCCTGGCGATCGTCAACGGCGCCGCCCCGTTTGCCCAGCAGCCGACACGGTGGAACACGATCAACGAAGTCGATGTTCGTCGGATTATCGGCGACCTGGTGTCGTTTCCGCGTCGTCGCAACAGCGACCCCGTTGCCCCTTGGATCGAGGCGCTCAGCTTGATCCGTCTCGGGCTTGTGGCTCCCGCCGACGCTGAAGCTCGCTATGACGGTGACGTGGAGGGGCTGGCGGCAGCGTGGCCTGGGTATCGCGCCGCGCTGGAACGAAAGCGTGCGGTTGATTTCGACGACCAGATCCACCGAGCGCTCCTCGTGTTGCTGTCGCAGCCTGAGGCTCGTCGAGTTGCTCAGCGGGCATGTCGGATGATGCTCGTCGACGAGTTCCAGGACCTCACCCCAGCCCACCTGCTCCTGATCCGTTTGTTGGCATCGCCGGGTGGTGCGGTCTTTGGTGTGGGTGACGACGACCAGACGATCTACGGCTACAACGGTGCCGATCCGGCCTGGCTGATCGACTTCGCCGAACTGTTTCCTGGCGCAGGCAGCCACCCGCTTGAAGTGAACTACCGCTGCCCGGCCGGAATCGTCGACGTTGTTGACCGACTGCTGCGTCACAACGATCGGCGTGTCTCGAAGACGATTCGGGCGAACTCGACCGACGCCTCGGGGTGGTCGGTCGATACCGCGGTCGACCCGATCGGTGCGAGCCGCGAGGCCGTCGAGGCCGCGCTTCGAGGTGGCTCCACGGCGTCCGATATCGCTGTACTGACCCGTGTCAACGCACTCCTCGCGCCGGTCCAGGTCGCTTTGGCCGTTCAGGGCATCCCCATCTCGGGCGGGGTTGGCCTTGAGTTCGCCGACCGGACGTCGGTGCGAGCTGTGCTCTCGTGGTTGCGCTTGGCCACCCGCGACACGTTCTCTCCTGACGACATTCGTGAGGCGCTCCGTCGGCCGTCGCGGTCTTTCCATCCGCGTATCAACGACTGGGTGTGCGAGCAGGGGAGCATCGTCGACCTGCATCGCCTCGCCAGCCGTTTGAAGAACGAGCGAGACCAGGAACGCGTCACCGATTTCGCCGCCGACATTCAGAAGTTGCAGAAGTTGGTGCGCGACGGTGCACCGACGTCGGATCTTGTGTTCGCGTTGATCGACGAAATCGGTCTTGCCGGAGCGGTTGGCACGCTTGACGCACAGCGTCGCGGGATGAACCGCGCCGCGCAGGGCGACGACCTCACTGCCATCCAACACCTCGCAGCGCAGCATGACGACGCGGCGTCGTTCGAGGGGTGGATGCGAGATCACCTCGCCGTGCGTCGCGATCCCGGGGGCGTGACGCTGTCGACAGTGCACCGAGTGAAGGGTCAAGAGTGGCCGCACGTGGTGGTCCATCTGGCCGACGCCGAGCAGTATCCACACCGTCTTGCCGAAGACGTCGAAGAAGAACGCCGCCTCTTCCATGTGGCGATCACCAGGGCGAGTTCGCACGCCACCATTGTGACCGGCCCATCGCCGAGCCCGTTCGTCAGCGAGTTGACGAACGAGCCGACTGAGCGTCGGGCCGTCGCATCGCATCGCCCCGAGCCGGTCAAGAAGCCGTCCAGCTCGGCGGCGAGCAAGACTGATCCGACTGCTGATCTCAACCCCGAGGCTCAAGTCCGGTTCGCCGCGTTGAAGGAACTTCGCAACAGCCTGCGCGATGGCAAGCCGGCTTACGTTGTCTTCGACAACAAGACGTTGGTCTCGATTGCACGGATGGCACCGACGACTCGCTCCGATTTGGGGAAGATCTCGGGCGTGGGGCCAGCCAAGCTCGACCGGTATGGCGACGCCGTGACCGAGTTAATGCAATCACTTGAGCGCTGAGTACGAGCGTGACCGAAGCGACCTCGTCCGACCGGGACCGTCTGCGACGTCAAGGTACGGTATTTGTATGACAATTCGTCCGCTGACGCCACTGGCTGAGCGCCCGACGTGGCGTGGGAGGATGCATGCGTGGGCGTTTATCGTCTCGATCCCGGCGGGTGTCTTGTTGATTCTTTCGGCTGACCGAGCGACGGAGCGCACTTCGGCGTCGATCTATGCCGCAACGTTGCTCCTGGTGTTCGGAACGTCGGCGGCCTATCACCGGCTCGCTCGCACCGATCGTGTCCGCCGGATTATGCAGCGGCTCGACCACACGATGATCTACCTGCTGATTGCCGGCACCTATGTGCCCGTGTGCCTCGTCGCACTTCCGCATGCGTGGGGGATTCCGATGCTGTCGGTCGTCGGTGCACTTGCGCTTATTGGCATGACGATCAAACTCGGTGGGTTCCAGCGCGTTCAGTGGGTTGGCTACGCCCTCTACCCAATCATGGGCTGGGCCCTGGCGGTGGCGTATCCGGTACTCGCCGACAACTTGTCGGGTGTGCAACTCGGGTTGATCGTTGCGGGCGGCCTCGCCTACACGATCGGCTTCCCCGTGCTCCTGATCAAACGGCCCAACCCGTGGCCGACAGTGTTCGGTTACCACGAGGTGTGGCACTCGTTCACGGTGCTCGCCGCCGGGCTGCACTTCGTTGCGGTCAGTTCCGTTCTCGCCTGAATCAACCTGTGCTGTTCGAGCGCATTGTCGTCGTCGATTGGAGTGCGCGCAGCACACCGACGACCGGTGCCGACTCCGTTTGGATTGCCGTCGCTGACTCTGGTGGCATCGAACTTTCGAACCCGTCGACGCGGCGCGCTGCGCTGACCGAGGTCACCGCTGCAACCAATTCCGGACGCTCGACGCTGATTGGTGTCGACTTTTCGCTCGGGTTTCCTCGTGGCGCTACTGAAGCTTTGGGTCTTGTGGGGCGACCGTGGCGAGCGATGTGGGAGCTGCTTGGTTCCGAAATCAGTGATGACGATCGCAACCGGAACAACCGGTTCGCCGTGGCATCGGGCCTGAACGCCAAGGTGGTCAACGACGCTCCCGGTCCGTTCTGGGGGTGCCCGCCTGCACAACGCACCGACCACCTGACGTCAACCAAGCCAGCTCGTTTGAGGGCATGGCCGCCGGAATGGCGTTACGTCGAAGCCCGCCTCCGGGATGAGGGGCTCCGGCCGTTCTCCGCATGGCAGTTGCTCGGTGCCGGAGCGGTTGGCAGCCAGAGCCTGGTCGGAATCGCTGCACTCGAGCGGTTGCGTTGGAACCTCGGCGAGCGACTGTGCGTCTGGCCGTTCGACACCGGATTGGTCGTACCGACCGATACCGACGTCGTGGTAGCAGAGGTCTGGCCATCGCGGTGGCCGGTCATCATTCCGCCAGGCATGGTCAAAGACGCGGCGCAGGTTCAAGCGACTGCGCAACGGCTGGTTGACATGGACGCAGCGGGCACACTCGGCGCGCTCTTTGTGCCGGCGGTCGAAACGAGTCAGCTCGACGACATCCTCGACGAAGAGGGCTGGGTGCTCGGAGTCACCTGACGGCGGGCAGCGAGAGCGCGCTGGAGGACGCCAATCGTCACTCCTGTAGCCATCACCACGAAGGTGACATCGGCGTGCTGGGGGAGGGCCAGCGCGATGGTGAACAGGATGATGGTCTCGGTTCCCTCGATCAGCCCTGCCGGCATCGTGACACTGGTCTGCTCGCGGCCCGTCCGCTCGCCGCGCTTTTCGAGCAGTGCACTCAACATCAACCACGACACGGAGTTGACGTAGAACGATCCGAGCAGCACTGCAACGATCTGCCACGTTCCAGGTTGGTCGACACCGAACGCGATCCCGAGCGGCACAGCGGTGTACCCGATCGTGTCGAACAGCAAGTCGACGTAGCCGCCAAAGTCGCTCGCGGAATCGTTGGCTCGCGCGATCGCGCCGTCGAGACCGTCGAGCACTCGTCCGAGTAGCCACAAGATGACCGAGAGCACGATCGCGCCTCTCCAGGCAGCGACACCAGCGCCAACGCAGCAGACGAGGCTGAGGAACGATACGGCCGCTGACGACAGAAAGCTGGGGCAGCGTGCAGCGATGGGCGCGAGCAGGCGCTCCTTGGTGGAGCGAAGTCGGAGGTCGAGCATTGAGGCTCTAGTGAACCGATTATCTGCCGGTCTGGACTGCCAATGCTCAATCAGTTTCGCAATGGGCTAGACCGTCCAAGTTCCGTTCGATCGCAGCAGGGCCTGCAAGTCGGCTGGGCCTTTGGCTTCGCTTGCAGCGATGACTTGGTCGTTGACCGCTGATGCGTACTCGGTGCGTTGGATATCACGAAAGACCCCGAACGGCGTCGGCGATGCATCGTCAGAGTTCAACCGGGCAAGCGCGAACGCAAGCGAAGGGTCATCGCGTGTTGCGTCGTGGACGAGGATGTTCTCGGCAGCGACGTCGGCGAGTTCGACCAGGCGGAGTTGCCCGTCGTTGCCCATCACGACACCTCGCTGACCGTCGGTTCCAAACGTGATCGGTTCTCCGTGGACGAGGTTGATCATCATTTCGTCACGCGCGCTTTTTTTCGTGATCTCGTCGAACTGCCCGTCGTTGAAGACGTTGCAGTTCTGATAGATCTCTACGAACGACGCGCCCTTGTGGGCATGTGCTGCACGGAAGGTGTCCATCATGTGCTGGCGATCGAGATCGTGCGTGCGAGCCACGAAACTCGCTTCGGCCCCGAGCGCCACCGACAATGGGTTGAACGGCGCGTCGACCGAACCCATTGGCGTCGACTTGGCAACCTTGCCAATTTCTGATGTTGGCGAGTACTGGCCCTTGGTAAGCCCGTAGATGCGGTTGTTGAACAGCAGGATGTTTAAGTTGACGTTGCGACGGAGCGCGTGGATGAGATGGTTGCCGCCGATCGACAGGCCATCGCCGTCGCCGGTAATCACCCAGACATCGAGGTCTGGTCGGGCCGTCGCGACACCTGTGGCGATCGCCGGGGCGCGGCCGTGGATCGAATGCATGCCGTAGGTGTTCATGTAATACGGGAACCGACTTGAACAGCCGATGCCTGAGATGAACACGGTGTTCTCCGGATTGACCCCGAGTTCGGGCATCAAGGTCTGGACCGCCAGCAGGATGCCATAGTCACCGCAACCGGGGCACCAACGCACTTCCTGGTCGCTGGTCCAATCGCTTTTCGTGGTCACTGCGACCTGTGCCGTGCTCATGACATACCCCCTGTGCTTGCTACTGCTTCATCGATTTCTGCTTCGATTTCCCGTGACTTGAACGGCAGGCCCTGGACCTTCGTGATTGCCTTGGCGTCAACCAGATAGGTGGCCCGCAAGAGGTTGGTGAGTTGGCCCATGTTGAGTTCAGGGACAAGCACACGTTTGTACCGGCCGAGGATCTCGCCGAGGTTCGGCGGAAGCGGGCTGAGGTGGGTGAGATGGGTTGACGCGACCTTCACCCCTACCCGGCGTCGGCGTTGTACAGCAGCGTCGATCGCAGCCCAGGTCGAGCCCCAGCCGACGACGAGGACGTCAGCATCAGCGTCACCGTGCACTTCGGCGAGTGGGATGTCTTCGGCAATTTTTGCGATTTTGGCGGCTCGCAGTTTGACCATGAGTTCGTGGTTCTCGGGCGTGTAGTCGATGTTGCCGGTGCCGTCTTTCTTCTCGAGGCCACCGACGCGGTGCATCAATCCTGGCGTTCCGGGGATAGCCCAGGGCCGGGCGAGGTTCTCATCGCGCAGGTACGGCCAGAAGACGTCGTTGCCGTCGTCGTCGACGTGGTTCATCTCGGTGGTGAACGGTACCGAGATGTCGGGAAGCGAAGCCAAGTCGGGCAGGAGCCAGGGCTCTGATCCGTTGGCGAGGTACCCGTCGCTCAGCAGCAAGACCGGGGTGCGGTACTTCAGGGCGATCCGGGCCGCTTCGATCGCGGCGTGGAAGCACTGGGCTGGGCTGTACGACGCAACGACCGGCAGCGGGGCTTCGCCATGGCGTCCGTAGAGCGCGATGTTGAGGTCGGAAGCCTCGGTTTTTGTCGGCAGCCCTGTGGAGGGCCCGCCACGTTGGATGTCGACGATGACCATCGGCAACTCGATTGCGAAGGCCAGCGAGATCGTTTCGCTTTTCAGCGCCAACCCTGGCCCGCTCGTCGTGGTGACGGCAAGGTGCCCAGCAAAGGCGGCACCGAGCGCAATACCAACTGCGGCAATTTCGTCTTCGGCCTGCAGGGTCCGCACGCCAAAGTGTTTGTGTTTGGCGAGTTCATGGAGAATGTCACTCGCCGGTGTGATTGGGTAGGACCCAAGCGTGAGCGGAAGGTTGGCTTGCTGGGCGGCAGCGATGAGCCCCCATGACAGGGCCATGTTGCCGGTGATGCTTGTGTACTCGCCAGACGGCAACTTGGCCGGACGGACTTCGTAACGGTGGCCGATCGCCTCGGTCGTTTCGCCAAAGTTGAAGCCGGCCTGGAAGGCCGCTTTGTTGGCGCCAGCAACCTTCTCGTTCTTGGCGAACTTCTCGTCGATCCATTCTTCGGTCGGCTCGGTCGGCCGGGTGTACATCCACGACACGAGGCCAAGTGCGAAGAAGTTCTTCGACCGTTCAGCATCACGCGGTTTCACACCGAGTGGCTCGCACACTTTCTTGGTGAGGCTCGTCATGGGCACCTTCAACACCCGGTACCCGTTGAGCGTGTCGTCGTCGAGCGGGTTGACCGCTTCACCGGCGGCGTCGAGGTAGCCCGCCTTGATCAAGTTGCGCTCTCCGAACGCATCTTCGTTGATGATGACCGTGCCGCCGGTTTCAAGGCGGTGAAGATCGGCCTTCAGCGCGGCCGGGTTCATCGCGACAAGGACATTTGGGTCGTCGCCCGGCGTGGTGATGTCGTGGTCGGCAATGTTGACCTGGAATGCTGACACGCCGTTGACCGTGCCGGCAGGTGCGCGGATCTCGGCCGGGAAATCAGGCATGGTCGACAGGTCGTTGCCGAACGATGCGCTGACCGAAGTGAAGCGATCGCCAGTCAACTGCATGCCGTCGCCAGAGTCACCCGCAAACCTCACGATGAGATGGTCGAGTACGCGATTTCCGTCGGCCACATCGGGCCGATCGATGGTGTCCGTCATGTGTGTGCCCCCATTGGCTATGTAGGTGGATCGACCATTGCCCCCAATGTCGACCCTGTTGCCCGGCACCGTTGCCGGTCGTGCTTGATAGGACGGTAGCGCACCGGGGTGTGGGTACTGGTGGCAGAGGACCGCGACGGAAAACCGGGAGGGAAATCCGCGACGGAAGTGACGTTGCTGTCTGATGGACTCGCTGCCCTGCTGTAGATCGGTACAGTCGCCATCATGAAGAAAAAGGTCCTCGCCGCCGGCGTAGTTTTCTCATTGCTTGTGGCAACCGGCTGCAGCGGAAGCGATGCTGACGACTCGCCGCCCCCGGCGGGTGGAATCAACGGGCCAGCCATCGTTGATCCGAACGCCGAAATCGGTCCGGCGAACGACTCCGGCGACTGACGGACGCGACTAGGTTCGTCTCCAGATGGCGACGCTTCGATTCAGCTTCGGCACGATGGGCTCGGGTAAGAGCACCGTTGCGCTGCAGATCCACCATAACCTGGCCAACCGGCAGCTGTTCGGGCTGTTGCTGACGACCCTCGATCGCGAGGGCAAGCAGGTCACCAGTCGCCTCGGCGTTGCCGCACCCGCGATCGAAGTGGCGCCGGATCTCGACGTCTACTCGCTCGCCGTTGCCAACTGGCCAATCCACTACATGGTCTGTGACGAAGCTCAGTTTTATACCGAGGCGCAGTGCGATCAGTTGGCCCGGGTCGTCGACGACCTCGAGGTTGACGTGTACGCGTTCGGCCTCCTCACCGATTTCAGGGGCAAGCTCTTCGCCGGGTCGCAACGCATGCTCGAACTCGCCGACGAACACAGTCCACTCCAGGTTGAGGCGCGATGCTGGTGCGGTGCTCGGGCCACCCACAACGCCCGCGTCGTCAACGGCGTTGTCGTCTACGTCGGCGACACCGTCGTCGTTGGCGACACGCGACACAATGACGCGCAGCCGCTCTTCGGTGATGCTGTCCGATACGAACTGCTTTGTCGGAGCCACTTCCGTGACGGCGAACTCGGCGACTGAACCGGTTCACACCCGGCGCTGATCAGCCAATCTGCAGCCCAAAGCGATGCCAGCGGCGAGCGACATGCCTCCGAGTCGGAGGAAGATCGAGTCCAGCTCGAGTTGACCAGGGCGTGTGGAGACTTCGATGACTGCCGCGAATCCGATGAAGACCATCGAGACAGCGACGCCCGCAACGACGCGTAGCAACGTGTCGAGCCATGCTCCGCGTTGCGTAGAACCAGCGAGCCAGGTCGTTCCGATCGCAACCGCTGCAGCAGGAAAGAGCACTATCAGATTCGGCGGCAACATCATGAAGCTCAGAACCTCGACGCGCTGATCCCACGCCGTCGCGAAGCGCGTTCCGCCGGCGGTGCGGACACGTTCGAACTGGAATAGCATGAAGCCAAACTGTCCACCGAGCAACAACCAGCCAACGACGGTGAGTTGTTGAACGAGCGCCAACTCCGAGCGCTCGGCGTCGTCAGGCCCAGGCACAGTCGAGCCGCTTGATGCCGTTGATGAAGTTGCTCTGCAGGTAGGCGGGCTCGCCCGTGATGTGCAACGACGGGAGGCTGCGATGGATCTCATCGAACATCATCGTCATCTCTCGACGTGCGAGGTTTGCGCCGAGGCAGAAGTGTGCGCCGCCAGCACCGAACCCGACTTGTGCGGGCTGCATCGAGCGGGCAATGTCGAACCGGTGCGGGTCGTTGAAGACGCGCTCGTCACGGTTGCCCGAGTTGTAAAACATGACAATTTTGTCTCCGGCCTGTACGGGGAAGCCGTTGATCTCGGTGTCTTCGGTCGCGGTTCGACGGAAGTGGATCACCGGGGTTGACCACCGCACCATCTCCTCCATGGCGGTCTTGGCGTGCGTGTCGAAGTCGCCGTAGAGCAGTTCGCGCTGTTCGGGAAAGTCGGTGAGCGCCTTCATTCCGTGGCTGATCGCGTTGCGCGTCGTCTCGTTGCCAGCGACGACGAGCAGGATGAAGAACGAGCCGAACTCTTGGGGCGTCAACTCCTCGCCGTCGACGACAGCGGTCATCATTGCCGACGTGATGTCGTCCTGCGGGTTGGCGCGGCGGCTCTCGCCCAGGGTCTGGGCGTACGTGAACATTTCGAGCGAGTGCGTCATCAGGTCGTTGTAGGACGTGACGAAATCGGGGTCGCCAATGCCGAGGATCGTGTTGGTCCAGGCGAAAATCTGGCCGTAGTCCTCCGGAGGAATACCCATCATGTCGCAGATGATCTCGAGCGGAAGTGCCGCTGCGACGTGCTCGACGAAGTCACACGTTTTGTCGGCGAATTGTTCTTGGATCCGCTCGACGATCAGCTTCGCCTTGTCGACGACCATTGCTTCGACCTTGGCGACTTCCTTCGGTGTAAAGCCCTTTGAGACGATCGAGCGGAGGCGGTAGTGCTTTGGGTCGTCCATGTTGATCATCGACCCGAAGAACTCGCTCATTTCCTGGGGGAGGTCGCCGATGTTCGAACCTTGGCCAGAGCAGAAGAGCTTGGCGTTGCGGCTGACGGCCCAGATGTCTTCGTGTCGTGTGAGTGCGTAGTAGCCAGCACCCGGTGGAAACGGCGAGTCTTCGATGACGCGTTCTTCGAAGTGCTGAAGTTCGGGGGTGTCACGAAGCAGCTTGAAGGTGGCTTCGCGCATATCGCGCGGCCCCGCCCAGAACTCCATGTTGGAGAGGTCGATCTGGTCGAGGGAAATGTCGGCAGGGTTGGGCGGCATGGGTCGCACTGTAGATAACAGCGACCCCGTATTGCAGAGTCCTCCGTCTTCGTTTCTGACGACTTGAGCGGCTGGGCCAACTGCTCGCTGTGCGTGATGGTTAAATGACGTCGATGATGAACCTCTCTGAAATCGAACGTGTTCTCGTCGTCACGGCGCACCCGGACGACGTCGACTTCGGCGCAGCAGGCACGGTCGCGAACATGACCGACGCTGGCATCGAGGTGGTGTACTGCCTCGTGACCGATGGTCAAGCGGGTGGTTTCGATCACTCGATCCCACGCGACGAGATGGCGTCTATCCGTCGTACAGAGCAGACCAACGCGGCGGCTGCGGTGGGGGTTACCCGGCTCGTCTTCCTCGGCCATATGGACGGCGCAGCGGTTGCTGACATGGCAATGCGCCACGACATCAGCAAGGTCATTCGCGAGGTGCGCCCACAGGTCGTGATCACACACAACCCACTGCGCAACCTCGATTCGACCTATGGTTCGCATCCCGACCACATCGCCACGGGCGAAGCGACGATGTGTGCCGTCTACCCGGACGCACGCAACCCGTTCGCCTTCCCCGGGACCGAATGTGCCCAGCTCGAAGACTGGGCGGTGAGCGAAGTCTGGGTGATGCTCGGAGCTGAGGCGAACGACTTCGTCGATATCACCGAGCAACTCGACCGCAAGATCCGTGCGTTGCGCTGCCACGAGAGCCAGCATCGTGATCCGGACGCGATGGAAGAACGGGTGCGTGAGTGGTGGAAGAGCATCGCAGCGGAGCGAGGGCGGCCTGAAGGCTCAAGTGCAGAAGCATTCCGAGTGGTCGATACAAAATAGTTCGATGATGACGTGCTCGTCGATCGACACCGCGACTCCAGTTGCTGACGGCGTTACAGGCGGTAGCCGTGCGGCCGTGCGGCGTGTACGAGCACGGCGTCGCGGTCGCTCGGGCACGGGCCGGCCGTGAGTACGTACGGCTCGCCAGCACTTGTGAGTTCGGCGAGAGTAAAGCCCTGGCAGCTGTCACCGACGCCAGTGCCCATCGCGTGCATTGCACTGATTTCCAAGCCGGCTGACTCTGCCTCGGCGGCCCACAGATGGATGAGGCCCTGACGTAGCGCCGGATCTTCCAGAAGGTCCGTGCCTTCGAGCGTGAGCGTCACATTGGAGATATGTACGGGCTGGAGCGTGTCGACGTCGACGACGTCGCCGTCCAACTCGCCGTCAAGCATGACCACGACCGGGCCACCCTCGGCTGCTATCCCACCGACAAAGCCGTAGCGCACCACGGGGAACCCGTCGTCGCCAGTTGTGGCGTAACGAACTCGATCACCGTGGTGGAACATGGTCAGCTCACAGGCTCTGTTATTGCGAACTCGTCGAGGACGGCGTCAGACAGCTCTGGCCAGTGTTGGAGCGCATCGCCCGACCACTGATCGAAGGGGCGGTCGGTCAACGCAACCAGCGACACGTCGGCGGCTGGGTCGGTCCACATCATCGTGCCGGAACCCCCGAAGTGGCCGTACGTGGTCGGGTCGTTGCGCGTGCCTGTCCAGTGCGGCGACTTATCACCGCGAATCTCAAATCCAAGGCCCCAAGGGCACCGTTCATAGCGGCCCACGCCCGGAACCATACCTCCGAGTGAAGGGAACTGAACACGGACAGTTTCGTCGGCGGTTGCCGATGCCAGGATGCGTGGAGTGCGTGCCTCAGCAAGGAATCGCACCACGTCGTGGACCGAAGCCCATACCCCATATGCCGGGGATCCGATCAACTCGGCGGAGGTCATGCCGAGCGGTTCGAACACGGCGAGCGAGAGGTATTGGGCGAAGGGCATGTCAGCATGCGACTCGACCCAAGCAGCAGCGAGTTCGACACCGCCGTTCGAGTATGTGCGGGTACGTTCCGGCGCCGCAATCGGATCGGTGCCCATGAAGCCGTACCCGCCTGCATGGCTCAGGAGGTGTCGCATCGTGCAGCCAGGCTGCCCGGCGAATCGCTCGTCGATGACGGTGTCGAGGTCGACGATGCCTTCTTCGACCGCAATGAGTGCTGCCCAGGCCGTCATTGGTTTGCTGAGTGAGGCGAGTCGAAACCTCGCGTTGATGTCACCACGAGTGGAAACAACAGAGCCGCCCTGCATCGCGGCGGCGGCCACCGTCGGTACCGGCCAGGCCGTACAGAGATCGAGCGCCGTCATTGGTGGCTGCCCGGCCCGATCAGGTGAAGTCTTGGATCAGTTCGGCGACCCGGAATGCCAGGTCGACGCCCTGTCGAGCGTTGAGGCGCGGGTCGCAGACGGTCTCGTAGCGGCTATTCAGGTCAGCATCGACCAGCTCGTCGCCGCCGCCGAGGCACTCGGTGACGTTCTCGCCTGTCAGTTCGACGTGGATACCGCCGGGCCAGGTGCCCTCGGCGCGGTGGGCGCGAACAAAGCCGCCGATTTCGCGAACGATGTCGTCGAAGTGGCGGGTTTTCCGGCCGCTTGGAGCGGTATAGGTGTTGCCGTGCATCGGGTCGCATGCCCAAACGACGGGGTGGCCGGCGTCGGAGATGGCACGAAGCAGCGGCCGCAGGCCTTCTTCGATGTTGTCGGCGCCCATCCGGGTGATCAGCGTGAGGCGACCGGGGATGCGCGACGGGTTGAGGATCTCGCACAGCTCGATGAGTTCGTCGCCGGTCATCGTCGGGCCGACCTTGCAGCCAATGGGGTTACCGACGCCGCGGAGGAACTCGACGTGAGCGCCGTCGAGTTCGCGGGTGCGTTCGCCGATCCAGAGCATGTGGGCCGAGCAGTCGTACCAGTCACCGGTGATCGAGTCGCGACGGGTGAGGGCTTCTTCGTAGCCAAGGATCAGTGCTTCGTGGGAGGTGAAGACGTCGACTTCGCTGAGGTTTGAGTTGGCCTCAGTCTCGATGCCGCATGCGCGCATGAAGCTGAGGGCACGATCGATCTCGCGGGCGAGCTTGTCGTAGCGCTCTCCTTCGGGGCTCGACGCCACGAACTCTTGGGTCCACGAGTGGACCCGGTTCAGGTCGGCGAATCCGCCTTTGGTGAACGCACGCAGCAGGTTCAGCGTCGAGGCCGACTGATGATAGGCCTGGACCAGACGCTCAGGGTTGGGGGTGCGAGCTGCTTCTGTGGGGGTGGCGTCGTTGACGATGTGGCCACGGAAGGACGGGATCTCGAGGTCGCCAACCATTTCGGTGTCGGACGAGCGCGGCTTGGCAAACTGACCGGCAATCCGGCCGACCTTCACGACCGGGACGCCGACCGAGTAGGTGAGCACGACGGCCATCTGCAAGATGACCCGAAGCTTCTCGCGGATGTTGTCGGCGGAGAACTCTTCGAAGCTTTCAGCGCAATCGCCCGCCTGGAGCAGGAAGGCATTGCCGGCCGCAACCTGTGCGAGCTCGGCCTGCAGTGAACGGGCTTCGCCGGCGAAAACGAGGGGCGGGAGCGTCGAGATTTGCTTCAGCGACGAGTCGAGTGCGCCAAGGTCAGGCCATGACGGCTGTTGTTTGACAGTGCGTTCTTGCCACGATTGCGCCGTCCACGTTCCCCGGGGTTCCATCAGGGCAGGCTATCGAAGCACCTCTACTTGGCACTGCGTGAGTTTGTTGACAAGACAGCCGGTTGACAGGAACCCGAAAACGAGACCGGAGCAGTCGGACAAGTCCAACCGCTCCGGCATTTCAGTTCACTTTTTTTGGCGGAGCTGAGGTTTCGTGTGGCAAGGCAGCCGAGGACGACGATGCCTCTTGGCACCGAGGAGCTCGGACAACGCCGCCAGACGGAAGCTCAGACCGCCAAAATGCGTTCGGCGTCGTCGCGTAGGCCAGCGACTGCTCGGCTGACGAGGCGACGAGCTGCTTCGGCGGTAACGCCAAGCTGCTCGCCAACTTCGCGGAAGCTCTTACGCTCGCCGTCGACGAGTCCAAAACGAGCCTCGACAGCGAAACGCGCACGAGCATCGAGTGTGTGCAGCAGTTCGTCGAGCAACTCGCTGTCGACGAGCGTCATCACGTGATCTTCCGGCGTGCCGTCGCCGTTTGCCATCAGGTCGCCGAGGGTGGCATCGCCATCGTCGCCGACGGTCTTGTCGAGGCTGACTGGGGTGGTCAGGCGATGCAGTTCGGCGTTGGTCTGGTCGAGGGTTTCGCCGTCGCCCGATGCCTGGCGCAAGGCGGCACGGAGGCTGGCCGAACGGTCACCTGGAATGCGGATGAGGCTGGCCTTCTGGTCGAGGGCGCGGCCGATGGCCTGACGGATCCAGAAGGTGGCGTAGGTGGAGAACTTGAAGCCACGACGCCAGTCGAACTTGTCGACGGCGTGCTCGAGGCCCAGGTTGCCCTCCTGGATGAGGTCGAGGAGGTCCATGCCCTGAGGCAGGGGATAACGACGGGCAATCGAGACGACCAGGCGAAGGTTGGAGCGGATGAACCGATCCTTTGCCTTGGCGGCTTCGCGCACCTGGCGCTTGAGGGCGACGCCCTTTTTGCCTGCTTCGAGTTGCTCGGCAGCTTCGCGGCCCGCCTCGATGACGCGCGAGAGTTCGCGCTCGTCTTCGGCGGTGAGCAGTGCCACCTTGCCGATGTCGTTCAAGTAGAGGCCAATGGAATCATTCATGTTGAGTACAACCGTTCAAGTTTCTGGGGGATTCCGATGTCAAATGTGTCGCAAGACACAACACGACAGCCGGCCTGATCAGGGACTTCGTCTGCAGCTCGAAGCTGCTGTGGCGAAGTGATCGGAGCAACGGATGCCGTCTGAGAGGGGTTTCCGTTGGAAACCAGACTCAAACATCGAAACGGGGGGTATATGGGGGAACAACTGACAGTAACAGACGTGTCAACCCCTGACCAAGCAGGTACCGAGTGATTCGCCCTGGAACCGCGTACTCTTGCCCGTCGTGTCCCCAGGAACGCCCAGAGCAGCTGCGAGTTCATCGCCGGCACGCTTGGGACTGTTCGGCGGCACATTCGACCCGCCGCACGTCGGCCACCTTGTCACGGCGGTCAATGTGCTGCATTCGTTGAGGCTTGACCAGGTCATCTTGATGGTCAACAACGTGGCGTGGCAGAAGCAAGGCACTCGGCGGATCACTCCGGCCGCAGACCGCCTTGCAATGGTCGTCGCGGCTGTCGAAGACGTTCCTGGATTGGTGGCGGGACGCACCGAGATCGATCACGGAGGAGACAGCTTCACCGCCGACACGTTGCGGGCGCTCCGTGTCGAACATCCGGATGCCGAGTTGTTCACCATCGTCGGTGATGACGCCGCGGCCGGTCTCCACAGCTGGACGCGTTCCGACGAGGTGGTGGCATCGTCGCACCTGGTGGTGGTCGATCGTCCAGGTGACCCGGTCGATCTGCCTGACGACATCGATTGGATTCGTGTCGAAGTGCCACGTCTCGAAGTATCGAGCACCGATCTTCGTCGCCGATTCAGTGACGGACGACCGCTCGACTACCTGGTCACCGAACCGGTGCTTGATGTGATTGCGCAGCGCGGGCTGTATTCGGGAGCCGACGAATGACCGCCAGCGTTACTCGCCGCCGCCACCGGGCCATGGCCGGTGCCGCCGTCTCATTTGCCCTGGTGCTGGTTGCTGGTGGGCTGACGTTTGTCGGCGCGACGACGATCGCCAACTCGACCGAGGGTGCAGTCGTGCAAGGCGACGTCCGCCCGGTGGTCTTTCTCCCGCAGACCGACAACGCCGCTGTGGCAGTCGTCGACGACGACAATCGGTTGACCGCCCTGATCGTCGCCACGCTCTTGCCTGGCGGCCAGGGCGGGAGCATCGTCACGATTCCGGTCGACGCTGACGCCAGCATCGGCCTCGGCGACGAACGTCGGCCCCTCGCTGGCGTACTCGATCCCGCCGATCCTGATGGGTTCTTCGAGGCTGTCGAAGGGACGCTGGCAATCGTGCTGCAGTTCGGCGAGATTGTTGGGGCTGACCGGCTTGCCGAGTTGATCGAACCCGTCACGCCAGTCTCGGTCGACCTGCCCTTCGTTCCCGGCCTCGCCCAGCTAGCGGATGGCGTGGCGGAATCGCCAGTGCCGTCCACGACGACCGCGACGACCGAGGTCGTGAGCGACGAGCTTGGAGATCTGCTGCAGTCGATTGACTTCGACGTCACCGATGCGGTCGATGTGCTGAGGAGCACGCCGCTCCCTGGAACCAATGCCGATCGGCAGACGAATACGGTTGCCATGTGGTCGGCGCTCGCTGCAGCGACCCCGGTTGATGCCGCTGGCTCCGTTCCCGTCGACGAGTTCGGTATGCCGGTCACATCGTCGACGATCGACGATGTCTTTACTCGCCTGTGGCAGGGGCCGGTGCAGGTCCGGGATCTGGCTGTGGTGTCTGCGCAGTCCTCGACCGATGGCAGCGGGGTCGACGTGTCTGTCCTCGATCGCTTCGATTCGCTGCTGGTCTTCGCTCAGATCTCGCCAGCGCGGGTGTCGAAGCCGAACGTGGGTCTGGTGTTCCGGGTCGAAGTGCCGATCACCGATGCCCAGTTGGATGTCGACAACAGTCCGTTCGTGAACCGCTCCGACGTCGCCCGTTCGGCCGTTGGGCAGTTGCTCTTTCTTCAAGCGAACGTGGCGTCAGTCGATGTGGCGCCAAATCCGGAGGGTGCGCCGACCAAGAGCCGGTTTGAGGTTGCTGACGAAAAGTTTGTTGCTGACCTGAAGAAGTCCTTGTCTCCGGTGTTCGGTGATGCGGAGTACGTGGTGTCTGAGGAATTGATCGCTGGCGTCGATGTCGTGATGACCATCGGTACGGGCTACTTCAACGCCTTCAACGGGGGGGCTGTTGCGTCGAGTGATGGCGACGCCGATACCGTCGTCGGCGATGGCTGACGAGACACCCAACGCCGAACAGGCGAACGATGATGCCGACGTCACACTGGCGTTGCTGGCAGCACGAACTGCTGACGCAAAGAAGGGCACGGACATCATTGTCCTCGAGGTCGGTGAGGTCCTTGCGATCGCTGGCTACTTCGTGGTGTGCAGTGCATCGAACCCGCGGCTCGTCCGCTCGATCGCTGACGACATCGAACGTGCGGTCAAGCAAGAGCTGGGGCGCCCGCCGATGCGGCAAGAGGGTCGTGCCGAGCAGCAGTGGATCTTGATCGACTACGGCGATGTGATCGTGCACGTCTTCCACGAAGAGCAGCGCGAGTTTTACGAGATCGAACGGCTGTATCTCGACGTTCCGAGGATCGACTGGGAGGTCTGATTTTCAGATACGACGCTCAGTGCCTCGCACTGCGTTGTATCTCTGAATCGTGCCGCTATCGTCACCGGCCGCACAACATTGCGGGGCTTTAGCTCAGTTGGTAGAGCGCTTCCATGGCATGGAAGAGGTCAGGGGTTCAATTCCCCTAAGCTCCACGAAGAACCCCCAGGTCCACGCCCGGGGGTTCTTTACTTTTTCGGTTTCGGCCGTGCCTGACACCTTCGTGGTCACCTTCGGAACGGCCCGGAAATTTCTTTGCTCAAAAGCCAGATTTTTTGAGCAAATTGGCCAATCCGGTGTCCGGAGACTGATTCGGCCGTCTGCGACTGCGTTGGCGGCCGCTATTCCTGGCGGTCGAGCATCCGTTCGGCTACGAACTGTTCGAGCTGATCGAGGGAGAAGCGGACGCTTCGACCGATCCGAATCGGCACGAGTTCGTCGGTCCAGATGAGTTGGTAGATCGACGATCTGCTCACGCAAAGCGTCGCGGCTGCTTGGGCCACGTTGACGAGGAGCGGTCGTGTGGTCGAGATCGCCTTGTCGGGTCCCGCCGCGGTGATGCTGGCGCCGGCGGTGGTTGGGGTGGTGCTCGGTGTGTTGGTCATACCGATGTAAAGGCGACGGCGCGCACGAAGTGGGACAGAGCCGAACGGTGACGGATCGAACACGATCGCGGTGAGCCGCCAGACACGATCGTGTGAACCGTCGTGTGACCGACGATCGGGCCCGCGATCGCGATCGTGTCTGGGCGCACGATCGGGTGAACCGCTGCGGAGGCGGGCAGGAGCCGAGACGTCGGGACAGCTGTTGCGCTGAGAGATCGGAACGGCCGGCGGTCGATGCTCGATGTCCCGTATCTCGATCTCGTCGGCCTTTACCTCGGCAATGGCCCATCCACGTCGAACCCGCCTCCGCAGGACGGACCTGGCAGTGGTCATCTCGCCCGGCCCGAGCACAGCGCTGCGGCGGCGGACTCGCTCAGCGCTGGACGCTGGCAACACCGTTGGGCCGGTGGCCTGCGCCTCGGTTCAGTGGTTGCGTTCGTCGCTGTTTGTTCGGTTTGCCGCTGGGTTCGGAGTGTCGTGGCGTGGAGGGCGCGTGTTGCTGGTTGGGCGCGTGTGGTTGGTCGGGCCGTGGACGTCGCCTGCTGGGCTGGCCGGGCCGTGCTCGGCCTGGGGGAGTGCCCGCCGTGGCCCGGCCCGGAGAAGTGGGTTCAGACATTTGCACCTGGGTGTTCGGGCGCGGGTCGTGCCATGTTGAGCGTCGGCAAAGTCGGGCCCGGAAACGCGGGCTACTACCAGTCAGCGGTCGTTGCCGGGGTGGAGGACTACTACGCCGGCGACGGCGAGGCGCCGGGCCGTTGGATTGGTCGGTCGGATCTGGTGGGTGCTGTCGCCGGAAGTCTGGCGACTGCCGTTGACGCCGGACTGCTGTTGGAAGCAAAGTGTGCTCCCGACGGCACGCAGCTCGGTCGAACGACGGTGACGGAGCGATCGGTGACAGCGTTCGACCTGACGTTCTCGGCACCGAAGTCGGTGAGTGTGCTCTACGCGCTCGGTGACCACGATGTGGTGGCTGCGGTCGAGGATGCTCACACAGCGGCTGTCGTGCAGGCGGTCGCGTCGGTGTCGCCGCGGATTGCGTACACGCGGACTGGTCACGCCGGCGCCGCGGTCGTGGATACCGACGGTGTGTTCGGCATCCGTTATCGGCATCGGACAAGCAGAGCCCTCGATCCGCAGCTCCACGATCACGTACTCATCTCGAATGCGGTGCGGACCGTGTCCGATGGTCAGTGGCGCACGCTCGACGCACGCGGTCTGTATCGACAGGCAAAGGCGGCCGGCGTCGAGTACCAGACGCATTTGCGGGCTGGCTTGAACGGGTCGTTGGGCGTGGAGTTCGGCGAGATCGACGCGAACGGCCAGGCCGACATCGTCGGAATCGATGACACGGTGCTGGTCGAGTTCTCGACGCGCACGCTCGACATCGAGTCGGGGGTCGAGCAGTGGGTTGCGGGCTTCGTTGAGCGCGAAGGTCGCGACCCGACGCCGGCCGAGGTCGGCAAGGCGCACAAGACAATCACGCTCGCCACGCGTGGCGCGAAGCCTGCCGATGCCGGGCTGGCGACATCAACACTTCGTGACCGCTGGAGGGCACGGGCGAACGAGTTGGTCGATGTCGATCAGATGCTCGCAAGCACGCTGTCCAATTCATCGCAACAAGCCGAGGTGGCCCGGCCGTCGATCGATGAGGTGCTCGAAGCAGTCGAGACCAAACATGCTGAGTGGGCCGAACCGCAGTTGATCGAACAGATCGCGATGCGCGTCACCGGGCCCGATCCGGTCACGATTGCGGCGACGATCGAAGAAGTTCGTGGCGAGGCAATGGCATCTGTTGGTGTCGTCGACCTCACACCGGCTGCCGAGCCAGGTGACATGGTGCGCGCCTCGGATGGCCGACCCGTGCGCATGCCGCCGTCTGCGGTGCGGTACACGACGAGCCGACATCTGCTGCGAGAGGTCGAGATCGTCGACTGGGCGCAATCGAGCGACGTTGGTCGTCATCGGGCCGTGACCGTCGATGCTGCAACGGTTGAGGGTCTCGATGATTCCCAAGCGGCAGCGGTGGCGGTGATGCTCACCGAGCCTCGTCCGGTCATCACGGTGGTCGGCCCGGCGGGGACGGGCAAGACCCGGATGCTCGCTGCAGCGGTGGCCGCGTGGACGGCGGTCGGTGTTGAGGTCTTCGGTGTCGCGCCGTCAGCGACGGCGGCCCAGGAACTTCGAGATGGTGCCGGTGTCAGGTCGGACACGTTGCACAAGCTCGTCGACGAGCACACGACCAAACAGCAACGCGGCCAGGGCCCGCCGAGCGGAGTCTGGGACTTGCCGACGGGATCAGTGGTGATCATCGACGAAGCAGGCATGGTCGACACACGGCTCCTCCACGAGTACGCAGAGATCGCTCGGCGCAAGAACTGGCGGACGATCCTCGTCGGCGATCACCGACAGCTCGGCTCGGTCGATGCCGGCGGCATGTTCGCCGAACTCGTCAACGACCCCGAGGTCGTCACGGTCGAACTCGACACCCTGCATCGCTTCGAGCACCCCTGGGAGGCCGCCGCCTCACTCGGCCTTCGTAACGGCGACCCGAACGTTGTCGACATCTACAAACAACACGGTCGCATCCACGGCCACGGCGACCTGGTCGCAGCAATCGAAGCTGTGGCCGACGAAGCATTCGCGGGGATCGTCGAGGGCCGCAATGTGTTGGTGATGGCGCCGACCAACAGGGTCGTCGACGAACTGAACGCCACCCTGACCGACCGGCTCGTTCAAGCGGGCTGGCTCGACCCCGATGAACGGATCGAGATCGGCGGCCACGTCTTTCACCCCGGCCAACCTGTCGTCACGCGAGCCAACAACCGGACACTCACCTACGGGCCTGACGATGAAGAGTGGGTCCGCAACGGTGACCGATGGACCGTCATCGCCGGCACGGAAGACGAGCTGTACCTCACCAATATCGACAACGGACTCCGTCACGCAATCCCCGCCGACTACATCGCAGCAGGCAACCTGACGGTCGACTACGCCTCGACCATCAATCGGGCCCAAGGCTCCACCGTCGACGAAGCACACCTCATCATCGATGAGCGCACGAACGCCAAACAGCTCTACGTCGGAATGACCCGAGGTCGCAGCGGCAACCACATCCACGTCGCACCGCCGGCCTTCGACCCCGACTCACACGGACCGCACCAGAGTGCCGACAACTGGACGCCAGGAGGTGCGGTCGCTGCAGCCCTCGATCGAGAAGCGGAGAACACCAGCGCCATCGCTCGGCGTCGAGATCTCCGTGCGCTCTCAGGGCAATCAAGCAGTCCGCTGCGATCGCTTGACGGGGGAGTGGTTCCACAGTCCGATGCCGACAGCGACCGTGTCGCATCAGCAATGCGACGGCTTCAGCAACTCACGCGTCGACCGAGTCGAGGGCCCGAGAGGTAGCCGTGTTGATATGGGCGCCATTGGGCCAAACGCGTTCAACGCCTACCCGATCAGATGTGAGGATATCGGACGGTGTCGAGCGTGTCCGGCTCGCGTGATTATGGAGCGGGGTCCGAGTCGCTGGGAGCGCACGACTTCGCCGGTTATGTGTGGTTTGTTGGGTTGTTTGTGGTCGGATCTTGTGCCGGGCCTTTTGCGAGGCTGTCGTGTCCGGGCCCCTTTGAACATTTCCGTACGTGACGGTTGACGGTTGACGGTTGACGGTTGACGGTTGACGGTTGACGGTTGACGGATCTACGTTCGGGTACACAACCGAGCGTGCCTGGGCATTGGTGCACTTCCTGAATGGAAAGCGGCCACCTCTGTCATGGTGAAGTTTGTTTGTCGTTCCCGTCGCCTGTTTGAGGGTCTCGCTGTTGTCGGGGTGGTGATCGCAGCGGTGATGGTTGTTGCGGTCGCGGATCCGAGTGTGAGCCCGGTGCAGGCTGCGCCATCTGTTGGCGAGCTGTCTCTGTCTCAGATCGGTGCAGATATTGATGGTGCAGCCGCCGACGATTATTCCGGGTGGTCGGTGGCGTTGAGTGCTGATGGTCTCACCGCGATCGTCGGCGCTCCCTACAACGACGACAACGGCACCGATTCGGGGCATGCACGGATCTACACGTGGGACGGTTCTGCCTGGGTGCAGCGCGGTGCGAATATTGATGGTGCAGCCGCCGATGACTTTTTCGGGTGGTCGGTGGCGTTGAGTGCTGATGGTCTCACCGCGATCGTCGGCGCTCCCTACAACGACGACAACGGCACCGATTCGGGGCATGCACGGATCTACACGTGGGACGGTTCTGCCTGGGTGCAGCGGGCTGCAGATATTGACGGTGAAGCTGCCGGCGATCGGTCGGGGTATTCGGTGGCGTTGAGTGCTGATGGTCTCACCGCGATCACCGGCGCTCCCTACAACGACGACAACGGCACCGATTCGGGGCATGCACGGATCTACAAGTGGAACGGTGCTGCCTTGCTGCAGCAGGGTTTAGATATTGATGGTGAAGCCGCCGGCGACTCTTCCGGGTGGTCGGTGGCGTTGAGTGCTGATGGTCTCACCGCGATCGTCGGCGCTCCCTACAACGACGACAACGGCAGCGGTTCGGGGCATGCACGGATCTACACGCTGGACGGTTCTGCCTGGGTGCAGCAGGGTGCAGATATTGATGGTGAAGCCGCCGGCGACTCTTCCGGGTATTCGGTGGCGTTGAGTGCTGATGGTCTCACCGCGATCATCGGCGCCCCCGGCAACGTCGGCGTCAATGGCGACCTTTCAGGGCATGCACGGATCTACAAGCGGAGCGGTGCTGCCTGGGTGCAGCAGGGTGCAGATATTGATAGTGAAGCCGCCTACAACTTTTCCGGGTCTTCGGTGGCGTTGAGTGCTGATGGTCGCACCGCGATCATCGGCGCCCCCTTCAACGACGGCGTCAACGGCAGCGGTTCGGGGCATGCACGGATCTACACGTGGAGCGGTGCTGCCTGGGTGCAGCAGGGTGCAGATATTGATGGTGAAGCCGCCAACGACTGGTCGGGGTCTTCGGTGGCGTTGAGTGCTGATGGTCGCACCGCGATGATCGGCGCCCCCCGCAACGGCGGAATTTCGGGGCATGCACGGATCTACACGTGGAGCGGTATTGATGGTGAAGCCGCCGACGACTCTTCCGGGTATTCGGTGGCGTTGAGTGCTGATGGTCGCACCGCGATCATCGGCGCCCCCAACAACAACGACAACGGCGACGATTCGGGGCATGCACGGATCTACACGTGGAGCGGTACCGCCTGGGTGCAGCAGGGTGCAGATATTGATGGTGAAGCCGCCGACGACCAGTCGGGGTCTTCGGTGGCGTTGAGTGCTGATGGTCGCACCGCGATCATCGGCGCCCCCTACAACGACCGCAACAACGGCAGAGGCGACGATTCGGGGCATGCACGGATCTACACGTGGAGCGGTACCGCCTGGGTGCAGCAGGGTGCAGATATTGATGGTGAAGCCCCCTACGACCAGTCGGGGTCTTCGGTGGCGTTGAGTGGTGATGGTCGCACCGCGATCATCGGCGCCCCCCAAAACAACGGCAGAGGCTCCTCTTCGGGGCATGCACGGATCTACACGTGGAGCGGTGCTGCCTGGGTGCAGCAGGGTGCAGATATCAATGGTGAAGCCATCGGCGACGAGTCGGGGTTTTCGGTGGCGTTGAGTGCTGATGGTCGCACCGCGATCATCGGCGCCCCCTTCAACGACGGCGTCAACGGCGGTGTCAACGGCGACGATTCGGGGCATGCACGGATCTACACGTGGAGCGGTGCTGCCTGGGTGCAGCAGGGTGCAGATATTGATGGTGAAGCCGCCAACGACTGGTCGGGGTTTTCGGTGGCGTTGAGTGCTGATGGTCGCACCGCGATCATCGGCGCCAGCGGCAACGCCGGCAACGGCCGCGATTCGGGGCATGCACGGATCTACACGTGGAGCGGTGCTGCCTGGGTGCAGCAGGGTGCAGATATTGATGGTGAAGCTATCAACGATCGGTCGGGGTTTTCGGTGGCGTTGAGTGCTGATGGTCGCACCGCGATCATCGGCGCCGCCGAGAACGACGGTGTCAACGGCTTCGATTCGGGGCATGCACGGATCTACACGTGGAGCGGTGCTGCCTGGGTGCAGCAGGGTGCAGATATTGATGGTGAAGCCGCCTACAACCGGTCGGGGTCTTCGGTGGCGTTGAGTGCTGATGGTCGCACCGCGATCATCGGCGCCCCCCTCAACGACGTCGTCTACAGACATCGGGGGCATGCACGGATTTACAGGTTGTTGGAGGTATGTACTCCGTCGTTGCCGGGTGCGCCGACTGGTGTGTCAGCTGTTGCTGGCGCCGGTAAAGCTGTTGTGTCCTGGAATCCACCCGCTGATACTGGTTGTTCGCCGATCACTGGGTTCACGGCGACCGCGTCGCCGGCGGCTGCCGGCAACGCGTTGACCGCGTCGCTGGACAGCAAGACGTGTACGACAACGGGTGCGTTGACGTGCACGGTGACCGGGCTGACCAACACCAGTTACACGTTCACGGTCACCGCGGCGAACATCGCCGGTTCGTCGAGTGTGTCTGCTGCGTCGGTAGCGGTGGTTCCGCTACCGCCGATCGCGGTGGTTCCGCTAGGAGCAACGGTGAAGTCGGTGCCTCCGGGCCGGGTGTTGGAGTCGCGGTCTGGGAACCCGGACTTCAAGACGATAGATGGGTTATTCCAGGGCACCGGGCGCACAGCTGCTGGACAGATCGCCGAGATCAAGGTCACAGATCGTGCCGGGGTACCAGCCGATGCCGAAGCAGTGTTCCTCAACGTTGTTGCTATCAGCCCGTCCGGGCCCGGCTATCTGACGGTGTTCCCGTGCGGGATCACAACACCTTTAGCGGCGAACGTCAACTACAACACCGGTGATATCGCAGCGAACGCGGTACTCGCAAAAATTGGTGTCGACGGCAAAGTCTGTGTGTTCACCTACGCGGCCACCGACCTCGTCATCGACATCAACGGCTACACCCCTGCTGGTGCGGGCACGAAGTCGGTGCCTCCGGGCCGGGTGTTGGAGTCGCGGTCTGGGAACCCGGACTTCAAGACGATAGATGGGTTATTCCAGGGCACCGGGCGCACAGCTGCTGGACAGATCGCCGAGATCAAGGTCACAGATCGTGCCGGGGTACCAGCCGATGCCGAAGCAGTGTTCCTCAACGTTGTTGCTATCAGCCCGTCCGGGCCCGGCTATCTGACGGTGTTCCCGTGCGGGATCACAACACCTTTAGCGGCGAACGTCAACTACAACACCGGTGATATCGCAGCGAACGCGGTACTCGCAAAAATTGGTGTCGACGGCAAAGTCTGTGTGTTCACCTACGCGGCCACCGACCTCGTCATCGACATCAACGGCTACACCCCTGCAACGACAACCTGACCTGCAACGTCGCCGACCCCGAAACCTAAATCACCCGGATTGGCTTCCTGTCCGAATGACCCAACAGCTATCGGACGGCATACCCCACCCACGGACACAACGCGGCCGCAACACTCCGGCCCAAGTGCAGTGCTCGATAATCGCCACGCCGCGAAGGTCATCAGGCCGAGCAGATCCGGCAGATAGGAGCACACCCGAATGCGCCGCCTCTGGCGCACGGTGCGGTTCAACCGTCCGATATCGCGCGGCTCTCGTCGGCTGGCCATTTGCCAAGGGTGATGCTCGCTGCGAGAGCGACGCAGATGCTGATCAGATCGCTGCGATGCGGACCGGGGCGTTGAGCATGTTGATCAACTTGCTGAGGTCGCCTGGGTCAGACGTGACGATCGCGACGTGTCCATGTCGTGACCTCGCAGCAGCGATGATGGCGATTGACGCGTCGACGACATCGGCGGTCGATGCGTGGCCGCACAACGCACCCGATGCTCTGGCAAGCGCGCCGTCGAGCGGTACTTCGTCGCAGTGTTTCAATGCCCGAGCAAGGAGTGCTTGCCGTGCGCCGTCACGCCACGCCTGGGCAATCGCGCCCGCTGGTACCGAGACCTCTGTCGCGTTGTTGGCCGCAACGCGCAACATGGCCCACACCGTCCGATCGTTTCGGTCGAGAGCGATGAGCGCTCCGGCGTCGAGAACGAGTGCGGTCATCCAGCGATGACGCGACGGGCTGCCGCGAGCTCATCGTCGCTGAAGGCGCCGTGCTCGGCCTCCCATTCGGTCACGACATCGTGCAGCCCGCGACTGGCGAGTTGCCGGCGCGCTGCATCGGCGAGCCACGCGGACACGTTCAGATCGTCCGCAACAGCGGCTTCGCGGATAGCGACAGCGAGTTCGCTCTCCAAGGACACGGTCAGACGTTCAACGGTCATCTCATCATCATACTTGTTCATACTCGATGTGTGAAGAGGGTAGGTCTGGCCCATTCGGCCGACGCGTCACGTGACGCGCTCAACGCCGACGTGCTCAAGCAGCCACGTCCAGCAATCACGAGCTACGTGGAAAGCCTGACGTATTGTGGGCCGATGGGCAATGCCGCAAACCCTGAGGAGCCGAACTTCGAAGGCGCAACCTTGCTTGCGCGGGACCTCACGCCTGCGGAGCTTCTGTCGGTGCCCGTCCTTGCTTCGGCTGAGCTGCTCCTCGTCGAGGGCCTCTCCGCTGACGAAGACGACGCGTTCGCAGCTGCGCTCGATTCGTGAATCTTGCCGTCGAGAGGACTCCTCAGCTCACCTCACGCGTTAGGAGGCCATCGACGACGGCTCCGCCAGAGATGGTGGGACGGATGCGGTGTCGGTAGTGGCGTTGCAGCATGCGGAGGTCGCGGTGGCCGAGCTGGTCGGCGACGAGTTCGATCGGCATGCCGGCGTCGGCCATCAAGCTTGCTGCTGAGTGTCGCAGCAGGTTGGGGGTCCAGTCGCCTTCGACGTCGGACGCGGCAACGATCTCGCGGAACTCTTTGCGGACCGCCGCCGAGTCGCTGGGCTTGCCGTACGGGGAAGTGAAGACGAGGTTCTCCTCGTTGGTCCACCAACTCCCAGCTGCAAGCCGCTGTTCGTGTTGGCGCCGCCGATGCCGCACGAACGAATCGAGGACTGGTTGGGGCGCATCGAGGGTGCGGATGCTCCCCGGTGTCTTGGTCGCACCGACCACTGAGTTGCCGCTCGCCCCGACCTTTCGTGATCTCCAGATGTGCACGGTGCCCGAATCGAAGTCAATGTCGTCCCAGGCAAGTCCGGCCGCTTCGCCTGGTCGCAGGCCGAGGTACAGCATGACAATCCACATTGCTTCGAGGTCGGTCCCTGCCGCAGCGATTAACAACAGCTTGGCCTCGGCGACCGTCAGTGACTTGCCCGACTTCGGTACTGCCGCATCAGCGGGGATCTCGACCAGACCCGCGATGTTGCGAGCAATCAGGTTGCGACGTTGCGCCCACTTGAGCGCCTGGCTCAGCGTCGATCGGACCTTGATCAGTGAGCTACGCGAGAGTGCGGAACCCGAAGTTCGACCCCGACCGCGGCGCTTGGCAACATCGATCGTCTTGGTCCGACGGAGGAACGCTGCCTCGACCTGATCGGGTGTCAGCCGCCGCACCTTCACATTGCCGATCTCCTCGACGAGGATCTTGATCGCCCACTTATGCGACGTGATCGCCGAGTCAGCGAGCACCCGGTTGGGGAGTGCCTTGTCGGCCCAGACCGTCAGCAGGTCCGCCAGCGTCATCGAACCCGCGGTGAGGGGAAGTCCGTCGTCAGCAGCACGACGCAGCAAATCCAGTTCCTTGCGGGCCTCGGTCTTGGTCTTGGCTGACACGGTCCGACGCTCGCCGTCGATCGTGACCCGCCCGACCCAGCGGTCGCGATCGGCACGATAGAAGAGAGCGCCTTCGCCGGGACTACGCCGGCTTGCTGCTCTCGACATCGCGCGTTCCCTTCGCTCGGCTGACACCTTCGCTGACACCTTACGGGCGCGAATTGGGGCGAACAACGAAGAACGGCGCCGGACGGGAAACAATGATCTACCTGGACTTATGCACACTTTGGCACACCGTGGCAAACCTCGATTCGAAAAATGGCATGGAAGAGGTCAGGGGTTCAATTCCCCTAAGCTCCACGAAGAACCCCCAGGTCCACGCCCGGGGGTTCTTTACTTTTTCGGTTTCCGAGCTCGCGAGTGGGCTACGGGGTGGGCTACGGCA
>Ga0209491_10001682_pt1 | contig 42054 bp, 44 predicted proteins | sample BON02_FD_187213 | JGI IMG/M metagenome (GOLD analysis project Ga0209491, IMG submission 187213) | Freshwater microbial communities from Lake Bonney liftoff mats and glacier meltwater in Antarctica - BON-02 (SPAdes) (version 2) | ecosystem: Environmental > Aquatic > Freshwater > Ice > Glacier... | reverse complement strand
TTTGGGGATTGATCGTTGACATAACAAAAAGACCTCAAGGTTGTATCGGTGTTTGAGCCGTTGGCGTTGTGCGTAATTGCAGATGCCGGCGAATGGTGCGCGCCAGTGAATCAACGCCAATGTTCAGTAGTGCGGTGATTAATATCAGTACCATGGCTCGATCAAAACGCAGTTCTTGAATGGCGCTATCGACATAGAATCCAAGCGTGGTGATCCCCAAAATCCCCAGAATCGCGGTCTCGCGCATGATGATTTCCCAGCGGTAGAGCAAGAAGGCCAGAAACGAACGATAAAGCCTGGGCACCACCTCGTGGGTGTAGCGATTAAAGCCCCCGACAGCGTCGGGTCTGAGCACCAGGGTATCGCTCTGACGGCCGATCAAGTGGCCAATGATGGCACCGTTGTGTATCGCCAATGCCACCACGGCCGGCAGCATGGAAGGCCCCCAGAGCTGCAGCAAGATGTAAGCGAGCAAATACTCTGGCACTGAGCGGCCAATCACCAAAAGGCCATGCCCAGCCATTTGGCCACTGCGGTTGACAAATTGTCGCGAAATCAATGGAAAGCTCAACAAAGCAATGATGCCAGTGCCCACCAGTGCGATTTGCGTGAGCACAATGGTGGTGCCGATGCCAGGTAACGCTTGGTACCACAGCAGATCACCTAACCAATGTCCCAAGCCGGCCAGCCCCTCACCATTGCGCAGTGGCGCGGGGATGATGTCTTCGGTGATAAAACGGGTGGCATTGCCCCACACAATCGGCAAACCCGTACCCAGAAAAAAAGGCGCGGCCAAAAGGTAGGGGATGACTAGTTTTGGGCGCACCCAAAGTCTGAGGCTGGCGATAGTCACTAAAAACATAATCAACAGCATGCCAACTTCGCCGTATTGACCTTCGCCGTAAGCGCTTTCTAAGTAGAACCCAAGCGTCGGCATGCCAACAAAGCCAAGCACGGCACTCGAGCGCATGCCACATTCAAATCGGTAACTGGTGTAGCTGATCAGATGCGCCCAGAGATCGGGTACACGGGCATACCAAAACGTTGAAATGATGCCGCTGCCAGCGGGCAGCGCCAGCATGGCGCGCTGGTCGCCTTCTTCAAGGATTTCGCTGTACACCCGGGCAAATGTCGCCGCATAGGGCAGTGCAATCGCCAGCACGCCCGTGATTGGGTGTAGACCAAAAAACTGTAGAAAAATCAGTGCCCAAAAAAGCTCATGAATGGCGCGAACAAATGCGCAAACAGTGCGCACAATGCGGTAATGAAAAATAAAGGCCAAACCCATACCCAGAATGACGGCCGCACCCACGCCGGTAAACGCAAAGGTAACGGTACGCAGCAGGGCAACAATGGCGGTGTCAAACGTGGCGAAGTCAGGCTGGATCAAACCACGGCCAAGCCGACTCAATTCAGCCCAAGGTGAGATGGATCGTAGTTGAAGATCAGCCAACCAAACGCAAATCAGCGCAATTCCAAACAACCATAAGCTGGTGCGTACCAGCGGTGCTGATAGCGCGTTCCAGCGGCCATGGGTTTGACTAGTAGAGCGCATCGAGGGCACTGCTGCTGACCGAATGGGTCGGTGAGTCCAGGGCAATGATGCCGTTTTGAATGCCAATCAGTCGACTGGCATAACGACGCGCCAAATGGAGGTCATGCATCGCAATGATGGTGGTGCTGTACTGCGAGGTAAGCGCTTGCATCACCAATTCAGAGCGTGGCCCGTCGAGTGCGGACACCGGTTCGTCGGCCAGCAGCACATCCCCGCCCTGAAACAGCGATCGGGCAACAGCCACGCGCTGACGTTGGCCCCCCGAGAGTTCGCCGGCGCGCGTCCAAAGGGCTGGCGCCATGTCCAACTGTTCGAGCACGGCAGTCACCGCCAAAACCTGACGGCGAAACGGCCGAATCAGGTTGATCAGGTTGTAGGCCCCTGAATGAGTGGCCAGCTGCCCCATGTACACATTATGAAAAACGCTGAGCGTATCGACCAAGCCCAAGTTTTGTGGGATGAGCGCGATGTCACGACGATGGCGATCATGCAGCAGTGACAGCAGTGTTGATTTGCCTGCACCACTGCGGCCCACCAGTGCCACGTGCTCACCGGGGTTGATGCGCAAATCAATGGGTCCTAAGACAGTGGTACCGCCGTAATCGGCATAGGCTTGATCAAGAGTAAGGACGCTCATCAATCGATTAAACCCACCTCTTGAGCGGTTCGCTTGATGGGCTCGTAGTCTGCGTTTTGTGCGGGTATGAAAGCGCTACGGGCAAAGCTCTCTAACAATACGGCATCATCTAAGGCCAACAGCGCGGCTTTGACTTTGTCTGTAAATCCCGCCCCAAAACGTGCGTCAACATCCCCACGAATACTCCACTGGTAGTTGGGGTAAGCGGGCGTCTTCCAGATGACTTTGACAGCATTGGTGTCAATGTTGCCTGCCGCGAGCTCACGATCCCAAACCGCGTAGTTGATGGCACCAACGGCGTAGCTGCCACTTTCAACCAAACGTAGGGTGCGACTGTGGTTGCCGCTATAACCGACCCGTTCAAACACTTTGTCAGGTGATTCACCAAATCGCTCGGTCAAGTAAAACTCGGGAATCAGTCGGCCTGAGGTCGAGCTTTTTGAGCCGAAAGTAAACGTCATGCCGCGCATGCGTTCATCGATGACGCCCCCGGCCTGAAGTCCAGTGCTTTTGTGTGCGATCAGGTAGGTGTAGAACCCTTGATCTTCAGCGCCTTGGGCCAGTGCTTGCGAATTTGGTACCGTGGCACGTGCCTGAACGCCAGATAAAGCCCCGAACCAAGCAAGCTGGACCTGATCGTTACGGAACGCGCTGACCGCGGCGGCGTAGGACTTCACAGGGACGTAACGAACCTCGACATTGAGCGCCTTTGACAGGTATTCGCCCATTGGCCCAAAGCGCTCTTGAAGCTTGCTTTCATCCTCATCAGGGATGGCTGTAAAGACCAGCACTTGGGCGCTCGCTGGCAAGAGTAAAAAAAGATTCAGTGCAAATGCACAAAAAAGAGCTTTCACTGGGTTTTCATTTGAATTGATCGTTAGTGATTAGAGCGCACAGGTACGGAATCCAGCAATAATGTCATTGCGCTCAGGGGGGTAAAAATTACGTGTGTTGTTGTTTAAATACCGACCTCGCGTGGCCCAAGAGCCACCGCGAAGCACAACGCGCCCGTCGGTAAACCAAGGCTCGGAGTACTCAGCATAGAGATCTGCGCCAAAGCCTGGGTAGGGTTTGAATAGGCTTGAGGTCCATTGCCACACATTGCCAAGCATTTGGCGGCAACCCAGTGCGCTGTCACCCCCAGGATAAGCGGCCACATCGACACAACCCACCCGGTAGCCATCGGTGTTGGCAAGCGCGGGGGTTGGTGGTTGATGACCCCAAGGATACAGATTTTTGTGCGCGCTGAGGGCTTGTCCTTCGACCTGTCGGCTCGCGGCCACTTCCCACTCAAGTTCAGTCGGTAAGCGCCGGCCTGCCCATTGGCAATAAGCGCTCGCCTCATGCCAGTTCACGTGGCTGACTGGCGCATGCGGGGGTAGAGCTTGCCAGCGGTTAAAAACACGGACTTGCCAGCCTGCAGTACCCCGGCGCCAGTAAGCTGGTGCCGTGAGCGCCTGAGTTTCACGCCAAGCCCAGCCAGCGGGTGACCAATAAGCAGGGTTTTCATAACCACCTGCCTCTACAAAGCGCGCATATGCGGCGTTGGTTGTCGGCGCGATATCAATGGTGAAGGGGGCTAAGATTTGGGTGTGTGCGGTTTTTTCATTGTCAAAACGAAAGCCAACGCTCTCATCGGATCCCAGCGTGTGTTCACCACCTGGCACAAACACTTCGCTATCAAGACCGCCCACTGCTAGCGTGTCCAAGCCACCCGCTGGTGCAGCGATCACGGGCGCGGGATCGGCTAAGGTTTGGCGGGTGTAGGCAAAGGCCTCGCCATGCATGTCTTCGTGAAAGGTGGCCAGCTGCCAGACATAGCTGGTCGCCGAATCGGTCAAGCCTGCTGGCAGTTGGCTCACCATGGTGTCGCGAACAGTGCGCAGGTAGGCGAGCGTGTCGTCCATGCTTGGTAAGCTAAGAACCCAACGCTCGTCGTGCGTGACCCCCATCGAGTCATAGCGTGCTTTTGCATTGGGAATTTGATAATTTGGCAACCCATAGAACTGACGTAGAACAAAGTGGTCATGGAAAAAGCCAATATGGCCGATCTCCCACTGAGGTGGATTGACGATGCTAAGATTTGGTCCCAAATGACGTTCAGCCGGTAAATCTTGGGTCAGTTCAAGGGTGCGCTGACGGGCATCGTCGAGCATCGCAATCAGTGTTTCGGAGGTGAGTGAATGCGTGGGTGGTGTCTTAATCATGGCAGTCTCTTGCACGGTAATAGGCAATGAAAATTGCGTTGGTAACCCCCGCGCCCCCGCGCTCGCGTGTGGGTAACCGTGCGACCGCCGCGCGATGGTCGCGGCTGTTGCGTGCGGCTGGGTATCAGGTCGACGTGCTCGAACAATGGGGCGCTGACGATCGATCGTATGACTTGATGATTGCCTTGCATGCTTGGCGCAGTGCAAGCAGTATCGCCGCGTTCGCGCAGCGTTTTCCTGAGCGAGCCTTGATTGTGGTGCTCACGGGTACCGATATTTATCGGTTTCAACACACCCACCCCGAGGTAACGCGAGCGAGCTTGGACCATGCTAGCGCATTGATAGGGTTGCATGATCATGTCGAGCGTGACATTCCCGCCACTTATCATGCCATTTTGCACACCGTTCATCAATCGGCACTGCCTTTGCCAAAAGGCCACCTGGGGCCTTCGACGCAAGAGGTCACGATGTGTGTGGTGGGGCATTTGCGTGAAGAAAAAGACAGTTTGCGAGCCGCCGAGGCGGCGCGTTTGCTGCCAGCAGATTCGCGCATACAAATTATTCAAGCTGGGCGTGCCCACACCCCAGACTGGGCTCTCGCCGCGCAAGCGCAGATGCAAGACAACACGCGCTACCGTTGGCTGGGTGAAGTCACGCAAACGGCAATTCGTCGTTTGTACGCGCGAAGCCATGCCATGGTGATCAGCTCCGTGATGGAAGGTGGGGCCAACGTGGTCTCTGAGGCCTGCGTGGCAGGCCTGCCGGTCATCGCAAGTGATATTTCGGGTAATACTGGATTGTTGGGGCAAGACTATCCTGGCCTTTTCCCAGTGGGCGATTCGGCGGCCTTGGCGGCGCTGATGGCACGGTTCGAGTCTGACCTCGCCTTTCGGGCAGCATTGACTGAAAGGTGTCGGGTGCTGGCGCCACGTCATGCTCCGAAGGCTGAGCAAGCGGCTTTGTTGGCAGTGATCCAAGGGCTTAACCTTTGAGTGCAATCGGTTCGAGGGCATCGCCTAGCGGTTCAATGGCGCCGATGATGCAAGTGTGGGGATATCCCAACGTGATGAGTTCGCGCACACAAGCATCGGCTTGGTTGGCTGGCACGCTGGCCAACAGGCCACCCGCCGTTTGTGGGTCAAATATCAAGGGGTAGCGGGGATGGTTGACTGTTGCTTGAGGGTTGCGAATCGCTCGGCGCAAACGCACGTTGGCAGGTTGTAAAGAACTCAAGATGCCAGCCGCCACGGTTTCTTCGGCGCCGTCTAAGACTGGCAGCGCTGATAGGTAAATGGTGGCGTCCACTTCGGAGGGCCGTGTCATTTCGACCAAGTGCCCCAGTAACCCAAAACCAGTCAAATCTGTGCAAGCGGTGGCCCCAAACCGGCGCAGGCACTCGGCCGCCAGCCGATTGGAGTGGCGCATCGATTGCAAGGCGTCATCAATCCAGCGGCCCTTGGCTTGAAGGCGCGCGTGAGCAGCAAACAAAGTGCCAGTGCCGATCGGCTTTGTCAGAATTAAAACGTCGCCCGGGCGCATGCCCCCTTTGCGCATGATTTGGTCAGGCCGATCGTCAATCAAGCCATTGATTGCAAAGCCAAGCGCCAGTTCTTGGCCCTCGCCGGTGTGCCCCCCAACCAGCGCACAGTTAGCGTCGTTCAGTATCTCTAAGGCGCCCGACATCATTTGAAACAAGGTGTCTTCTACCTTGGATTCGAGGCCCTGGGGAACGGTTGCAATGGCAGTCGCTGATTGTGCTTCAGCGCCCATGGCAAAGATATCGCCCAAGGCGTGGTTGGCAGCGATTTGGCCAAAGATATATGGGTCATCAATGAACGAGCGAAAGAAGTCAACGGAGTGCACCATGGCTTTGCCAGGAGGGACGCGCACGACTGCGGCATCATCGGGCGCGTGTAGACCGATCACCACGTCGTCGCGCTCGACTGGGCGCAACGCACCCAGTGCCCGAGACAGTGTTGAGGCACCGACTTTTGCGCCGCAACCGCCACAGCGCATGGCGATGGCTGAAATGGCCTGCTGGGCTTCTTCGTCTGCCAACGCCACCGTAGAGCGGGGTAATGAGCTTGCCTTGTCTTGCATCGTGGGTAGGTCATTGAATTTGGCCATGAAGCGCCGGTCGATGTGGTCTTTCCAGCGCCAAAGCCAGGCGCCCGCGGCAGAAAAAGCGCCGCGCGACGCCACTGCATATGGGTCGCCAGTACTGATCAGCGCCAACCAGCGGCGCTGCGGGTGATAGTCACGCAGCGGCTTGTCCTCAAGCGAGAGGCGTAAGTTGCGTGCCAGAGGAGGACCTTGACGAACCGCAAAAACGCCGGCTTTTTCGCGCGGGTGATTAACCATCGTGGCAATGTCACCGGCTGCAAAAATATCGGGATCGGTGATCGTTTGCAGTGTGTCAGTGACCTTAATAAACCCATCAGCATCAAGCGTCAGACCGGAGTCTTTGAGCCAACTCGCGCCCCCGGCGCGGGTCACCCAAATCACTTCATCGGCCAAGTGGTGTTTGCCATCGATGGTCGTTAAGCCTTGATCGTCTACGGCGGTGACGGCGGCATTGACATGAAGGGCCACACCACGGGATTGAAGCGTGTGCGTAAAGCGTTGTTGTACCGAGCGATTGTGGGTTGGCAAGATGCTGGCACCACGGGTGAATAAACTAAATTTCAGTTCATTTGGGTCCTGGCCAAGACTGCTTGATTCGCGTCGCAGGCGGTGTTGCATGGCGAGCAGTAGTTCGACCCCCCCTGCGCCACCACCCACCAAGGCAATGTGCATCGGACCAGGTCGAGTTCTTACCCGCGCCAGTAAGGACAGCCATCGCTCGTTGAATTGACGGATGGGTTTGACGGCAACAGCACGCGTGAGCTGACCGCCAGCGTCGGTGAGCTTAGGGGTTGAGCCAATATTGATCGATAGCCGGTCGTAACGAACCGCTGGACGGTCACTACAGAGCACCTCATGGGCTTGACGATCAATGCCGACCACCTCACTTCGGAAAAACCGGGCGCCCGCAAACTCCGCCAAACGGCGCAAATCAATGTGTACCTCATCGTAGCTGTAATGACCCGCAACATAGCCTGGCAACATGCCGGAGTAAGGCGTGTGCGTATCACGGCAAACCACGGTCAGACGCACGCCTGGCATGGGATTCATTGCAAAATCCCGAAGTACGCCCACATGGGTGTGACCGCCACCGACCAGCACGATGTCGCGCAAGATCGGCTGCGTGATTTGTTTCATGACATTCCTTTAAGCAACCCGACCGCCGGTACGTAACAGCGACGCCATGCCAAACGGGTTGTGGTGTGTTTTTTGAATAAATATTCTAGCGTGACAGTAGGCCGCGTTATAGCTGGCAAAGTGTTCATTAAACCAACACCAGTACCAGCATCCGTATCAAAACCAAACACAAAGCGGTCAAGGCCGTGATCAAACGTGGGTTGCGGGTGGTTACGCAAAGAGGGGCTTGACATCAAGAGAGACGGGCTCCAATCCACTGGGATTTGGGTGTGTTTGAGGTGTATCTAGGGTGTGTTTGGTCGGTAATCAAGAAAAGTATAACCACGAAAATCGCTCAATATCCTTACCTTGATGGGTGGCGTGGGGTCTTGCCAGACGCATTGAAAACGGGAGCGCAACCAATCGAAAACCGCCCAAAGGCACATCGGTTGGTCATTGCCTGCCATGTCATGCTCAGAATCTTGATTAGTCAAGGCGTTGGGTGAGGGCGTTACGAATGAATTGTTTTTCGTAATGGCGATTTCGCCGGTTTTTCTTGGCCGAAGCACGTTGCTGCTGGCGCTTGTCGACAACAATCCGAGCTAAGGCACTTAGATCGTCGAGTGCTTGTATGTCTCGTGGCGAATTGCGACGTGTCATGATGATGCTCTACGTGGTGGGCGCTGTGGTTTGAGCGTTTTTTCTATTTTGCCAAAATTTTTCTTCAAATATGTGATTATCTGTTGTCATTCTCCTATTCTGTTTGTTCATGAAAACTTACTTTGAAACGCCTGTAGAAATCCGCCAACAGATCTGGAAAGAGCTCGGACGAGCCAGCCAAGACCGTCACCACGCGTGGCGCACCCCAGTGCTTGCGACGGCCACAGCGGATGGTTTTGTTAACGTACGAACAGTGGTTTTGCGTCGGGTAGATGCCGTGGCGGGTGTTTTAGAGATTTACACCGACAGTCGCAGTGAAAAAGTGGCCGAATTGACGCATCAGCCCCGAGCACAGTTTGTATTTTGGAGTGAGCGTTTGCATTGGCAACTACGCGTTACGGTAACTGCATCAGTGGCGACCGACGGCCCATATGTTCAAAAGCTTTGGCAGTCGGTCAAGCAGTCGCCAGCGGCGCGTGATTATTTGGGCACGCAAGCGCCAGGCGCAGTGTTGGACGCCGATTGGGCGAGAGCGGCCACTTTGAGTGATGAAACCCACTTCGCTGTGGTGTGCGCCACGGTTATTGAAATGGATTGGCTGGAGTTGGCCCGAGGCAATCACCGACGGGCCAAGTTAACGGGCGAAACGTGGGCATGGTTGAAGCCCTGACAGCTGTGTGTGTTATTGCACTTAACCCAAGTAAGCGTGGGATGATGAAAGTGATAATTGCGGTGCGTCAGACAGAAAAGGATTTGATTTTGGACCACTTGGCTTCGGCCGATGCGCTGGCAAACATTGCGCTTTCAAAGCACTTAGAACGTGAATTGCGCTCTGATCACGCCGGGGAGACTGGAGCCGTCAGTATTTATGAGGGCATTGTGGCGGTTTCGAAATGGCGCAACAAGCCCGAATTGGTTCACTTTGCGCAAGAGCACGGTCAAACAGAAGTTGAACATCTGAATCTGCTTGAACAATGGTTGCCGTTAGACAAACGCAGCCGTTTGCTTGGGCCTTGGCGCTTGGCGGGTTGGTTAACCGGTGCCATACCAGCCCTTTTTGGGCAGCGAGCGGTCTACGCCACGATCGCTGCGGTTGAGACCTTTGTCGATCACCATTATCAGCAGCAAGTCGATCACATTCAAAAATTTGGTGCGCCGCCGGGATTGTTGTCTGTCATTGTCAAATGCCAAGCCGATGAATGTCACCATCGAGATGAGGCGAAAGCGCTAGTCGGTCCGAAGACGTTGCCCATGATGTTGCGTTTGTGGTGCGCAGGCGTCGGTGCTGGGTCGGCTGCCGCCGTGGTGCTTGCACGTCGGGTCTGAAGCGCTGGCCTTGAGGGTGTTGAAAGCGTAAGCTTTACTGCGCACCTGCCAAATGGTCTGTGGATCTTATTTCTTGTCCTCGTTGAGGCTCGCGCACAAGACTTTTGTCGGTATTGGTTAATAGACTAGCGGTTGCGTCAATCCGTACGCTTGAACAAGAGGGCTATTCGGGTGTCGAGAAAGAAGGGCTTGCGTAGTGTGGTGACACGCATATCTTAAGTTTGTATGCGTGGGGTGGTTGTTGTCGATTAAGCGCCAACATTTCGAACGACAGCACATATCTGATGTCGCTGTTGAAAATGAACCCTTTGTTTCTCATGGTGGGCTTTCATTTTCGTTTGAGTCCGTTGGGCAGACTACTCGTCTTTCGCGGTGCTCTCTTCTGCACGAGTACGGGCATCGCGCTTGTCTTGGGCGTTGGCTTCTTTGATGTCGCTCTTGACACCCATCTTGGTGAATTCAATCACGGTAAAAACCAGACCGATCACCATCATCGAAAAAATGAAAATAGCGGGGTAGAGTAAATGTTCGGGGCTCATTGACGCTGTCCCATCAAGGCACACAATTTAAAGTAGATGCCGAAGGTGAAAATTGATGGAATCCAAATGGCCGTAAAAATGGCTTGTTCTTGGTCTTTGACCACGAACCAAAGGTAGGCAGAAACAATGAAGGACAACATCACTGCAATGATGATGAAAAAGTCGGAACGCTTGAACATTTATATCTCCTACGATTATTTAGTCGTTAACGTAATCAGAAAAGCCATATCCAATCGCACTTAATAAACAACCTGCGATCGCCACTGAACCAATGATGCGTATCCCTGAGGACAGCCCAAAAGAAAAGAGTTCCATGTCAAAAACGCCTAACACGCCAAGAATCAAACCAATGCAACCCAGTGCTGCTAGGGCGTTACCGGTCAGTGCCATGAATCGGTAAACTGATTTTGAAATTAAGCGTGCCTTAGGCATGTTATGTCCTGAGTCGTTGATGGCACAGAACCACCCCACGTAATTAAAGATAGCGCTCCAAGGTAAGTTTGGAGCCACGGTGCTTTTAGAACCTGCGCTTGGATATTACACGGAGCTCGGCGTGTTTGAGTGATAGACACACGCCGATGCGGTCTTTAGGAAATGGCTTTTTCGCTTTTCCCCGCTATGTTGCCTAGCCATAAGATGATTTGCCGTTGCTCGCTATGGGGGGGCGGTGCTTAAAGTGGCAGGTTTTGTGGGTCTGTTGGCGTGTTTTGCAGGTTGGGCACCTAGAATAGGGCACGAGGCCCTAAATGATCTTTATTTTGAATGTGACACTAAAGCCATGACCCAATCGACCAAGCTCCTAATCGATGCTCAAAACTTGGTCTTGCAATATGCCGTGGGTGACAAGCCCATCACGGTTTTGCAAGGGGCAAGCCTGCGCATTGAATCCGGCACCACGGTGGCCATCACGGGCCCCTCGGGCTCGGGTAAAACGTCGCTGTTGCTCTTGCTCGCGGGTCTTGAACAGGCTGACGCTGGCAGCATCGCGTTTGAGGGCGCTGACCTGTCGGCGTTAACGCGAGACGCGCGGGCTGATCTCAGGCGTGACGCAATCGGTATTGTGTTTCAGAGCTTTCATTTGTTGCCCAGTCTGACCGCCCTAGACAATGTCGCCTTGCCGTTGCAAATGGCAGGCAAGGGTCAGGCGCGCGAATTGGCACTCGATATGCTGCAAAAGGTCGGGTTGTCGGCGCGAGCGACCCACCGGCCAAGCCAGCTGTCCGGGGGCGAGCAACAGCGTGTGGCCATTGCTCGGGCACTGGTGCACCGACCAAGTCTGCTGCTGGCCGATGAGCCAACCGGTAATTTGGACGATCAAACCGCCGAGTCTGTTCGTGATCTGTTGTTTCGTCTAAACCATGAACTCAACACCACGCTTGTGCTGGTGACTCACGACATGGCGTTTGCCGCACGGTGTGACCGTGTGTTGCGGCTACACAATGGTCAATTGCTTGAAACATCGCCTGCCATCGGTTTGGAGGATAGCGATGCGGTTCTTGCTTGACCTCGCTTGGCGCGACCTGCGAGCCAGTGGACGAACCCTGTGGGTTTTTGCGGCCAGTCTGGTTTTGGGGGTGTCTTTGGTAGCCGCCGGCGGCGGGCTGCACCAACAAGTGTCAGATGCACTCAGTGCCGATGTGCGCTTGTTGTTTGGTGGTGATGTTGAACTTGAAACGCAGCAGCCACTGGCGCGCGATGCGTATCAGTGGCTGCAAGCGCGCGGCACGGTGTCTGAGGTCGTTGAACTGCGAACCATGCTGCTCACTGAAGTGGGCCGCTCCCAACTCGTTGAGCTAATGAGTGTTGATGCGGCCTACCCGCTCTATGGGCAACTGGACTTGTCGCCGCAAGAAGATTTGCAGGCTTTGTTGGCGTTGCGAGAAGGGCAGTGGGGTGCGGCGATTGACGGCTCTTTGTCGCAGCGCCTGGGACTGACCGTGGGTGATCAGATTTCGATCGGTGATCTTTTGTTGGTCGTACGCGCGGTGGTTGTGCGTCAACCTGACCGAAGTTTGCGGGCCGATTTGGGGGCTGCACCGGTACTGATTGCAAAAGAGGGTTTGGCGGCCACTGGTTTGATACAGCCCTTTAGCCGGGTTGAGTACCGTTATCGAGTGCAGCTGCCTGAAGCGGATGCGCGCGCGGCCGGTCAATTTCGTGACGCGTTTGTTAGGACTTTTCCTTTGCTGGCAGCTGAGGTGCGAAGTTTTGATGAGCGAAGTGACCGAATGACAGCGGTGCTCAGTCAAGTCGGTTCGGGACTTTTACTGGTCGGGTTTTCTGCTTTGTTTATTGGTGGGCTGGGTGTTTTTAATAGCGTCAAGGCTTACCTGGACGGCAAACTGACAAGCCTAGCGACCTTGCGCGCCATTGGGTTAAGGGACGCACGCTTGGCTGTTTACGTTCTTTTGCAGGTACTTTTGTTGGCGGCTTTTTCCAGTGCCGTGGGTGTGGTGTTTGGCGTTTTATTGGCTGTTGGTGGTGCAAGCCTTGTGGCTGATCGTCTGCCCATTGAGTTGATACTGATCGGTCTTTGGCAGCCAGCAGCGGTGGCGTGGTTGTTTGGGGTGCTGACGGCCTGCACGTTTGCGTTACCGGCTGTGGGTCGCGCGCTGTCTGTGTCGCCCGCTGCTTTGTTTCGTGGAATTGAAGGACAAGATTTGCGATTATCACGTCGGGTCAAGCAAATAACCGCTGTGGTTGCCGTGTTGACCATTGCGTTGTTGGTTGTGGCGCTGCCTGATCCGCGGTTTGGTTTGACGTTTGTGGCGGCAGTCACCGTGTTGCTGCTGCTGCTTGATCTGACCACCCGTCTCTTGAAACGATTGGCTCAGCGTTTGCAGGGGTGCCGTGCGATTTCTTTGCCGTTACAACTGGCGTTGGCGGGTTTGCAACAACCGCATTCACCGATGAGGGTGGCGTTGATTTCCCTAGGGTCGGCCTTGACGCTACTCGTGGCTTGTGCGTTGGTTGTGATGACATTGCTGCGCACGGTTAACGACACCGTGCCGGCGCAAGCGCCTGCGATGGTGTTCTACGATATTCAACCCGATCAGATTGCGGTGCTAAACGATGTGCTGAAGCAGTCGACTGATTTGGTTGAGGTCAAGACCGCGCCCTTCGTTCTGGGCCGCTTGATCGGTGTCAATGGCGAGGAGCTGTTAAGTAGCGATGACATTGAGCGCTTGCGTGAATCGCGTGATGAGCACAAGTTAAGTGACACACGCGGTAATTTTGATGACGTGGTGGTTGAACGCGGTCAGTGGTGGCCGCTTGGCTACCAAGGACCGCCGTTGGTGGCCATGGAGGATCGCGAGGCCGACCAGCTTGGCCTCGCTGTCGGTGATCGACTGACCTTTGAAATCTTAGGGCAAACGCTTGAAGCCGAATTGGTGGCGATTTACGCGCAACGCCGTGTTCAGGCCAGACTTTGGCTCGAAGCGATTTTTAGTGATGGCGCGCTCGATCCGTTTATTACCCGTTATGTTGGTGCGGCTTGGTTGCCTGCTGAAGAGGCGCTCGGTTTGCAAGATCAATTGGCCCTTGTGGCCCCCAATATTGCGACCGCAAGAACCGAATCTGTTTTGATTGAAACGCGATCGCTACTGGCTCGAGCCAGTGGTGGCTTGGTGGTGATCGCCGTGATTTGTTTGGCGGCTAGTTTGTTGGTGCTCGCCAGCGTGGTGGCTGCTAGTCGTACGCGCCAGATCTATGAGGCAACGGTGATGCACGTCTTGGGTGCGCGACACGCGCTCTTGGTACGAGTGCTGTTGTGGGAGTACGCGTTGATCATGTTGGTCACCGCAGCGTTTGCTGTCTTGTTCGGCAGCGCACTTGCCACCCTATTGTTGCAGTGGCGCCTAGACATGAGCGCCGCTGGCCTTTATTGGACGGGATTTGTCACCGCATTTGGTGTGAGTGGCATTTGCTTAGGGCTGGGCGCGCGTTATCTGCTTGGGCAAATGCGACTGAACCCGGCCATGTTGTTAAGGACGGGGTGAGCGTTTGTGTTCTGGTACTGGCAAAGATCGGGCTCTAGTGATTTAATGCTGACATTGTTTTTTTTCTAACGCTTGTATTTGGCTAACCATGAAAATCGTTGATATTGTTGAATCCACCCGCCCGATCAAATCGGACATTCGCAACGCCTACATTGATTTTTCTAAGATGACGCTAAGCGTGGTGGCGTTGGTCACTGATGTGGTGCGTAACGGCCGCCCAGTGATTGGGTATGGCTTTAATTCCAATGGCCGCTATGGGCAGGGCGCTTTAATCAGAGAACGTTTTGTGCCGCGTGTGCTTGAGGCTGATCCGGCGAGTTTGCTTGACGAAGTGGGCAAGAATCTTGATCCCCACAAAGTGTGGTCGACCATGATGATCAATGAAAAGCCAGGCGGCCACGGTGAGCGATCGGTTGCGGTGGGTACCATCGACATGGCGGTTTGGGATGCGGTGGCCAAAATCGAAGACAGGCCTTTGTTTGACCTGCTTGCGCAACGCTATGGTGATGGCAAGTACAACCCGAAGGTGTTTGTCTACGCCGCTGGTGGTTATTACTATCCGGGCAAGGACACCACCGGGTTGATCAATGAAATGCACAGCTACCTTGATCGCGGTTATTCCGTCGTGAAAATGAAAATTGGTGGCGCGAGCTTGGCGCAAGACTGTGAGCGTATTGAGTCGGTTTTAAAGATCTTGGGACCTGGGCAGCAGTTGGCGGTTGATGCCAATGGCCGATTTGACCTTAAAACCGCTGTGGCGTACGCGCAGGCTTTGTCAAAATATCCCTTGTTCTGGTATGAGGAAGCGGGCGATCCCTTGGACTTTGAGATTCAAGCCGAGCTTGGCAAGGTCTATGCCGGACCCATGGCCACCGGTGAGAACCTATTTTCTATGCAGGATGCTCGTAACCTGATTCGCTACGGCGGTATGCGCCCAGACCGTGACTGGCTGCAGTTTGACTGCGCACTGAGTTACGGTTTGGTTGAATACCTCCGTACCCTTGATATGCTTAAAGAGCACGGTTGGTCACCCACGCGCTGTATTCCACATGGTGGCCATCAAATGTCGCTAGCGATCGCTGCGGGTCTCGGATTGGGTGGTAATGAAAGCTACCCCGATTTGTTCCAGCCCTATGGTGGTTTCCCCGATGGGGTCAAAGTCAATGACGGCTACGTGACATTGCCTGAGCTACCAGGGATTGGTTTTGAAGGTAAAACCGATCTCATCACGGCCATGCGCGAGGTTGCGGCTTAAAGCACGGTTGCGGCTTAAAGCACTATTCTTAGTCTTCTTTTTTGGTTGACCAACAAGAGACCCTTTCTGGGCTTTAACGCTCCCAGTGGGTTGTGCTTTGTTCAGGTAAAAAATGTCGCCCGCCTGATAGCGCTGCGTGGCGTCACCCATACCAATCTATATCTCGCCAGACACGATCAGGGCTCGAGCTTCAAACGGTTATTTTGCATGGGTGGGTCTGCGTTTGTTGCGCTAACTTTTCCTTATGAACTTGTGATTGATGCGATACTGGACATCCTTTCAATCGATTCTTACGGTGTGTGGTTACTTTGCAAGGTTTTTAAATGGACATTGAATACGTCGGTTATCTGGCGGCCATATTGACTTCTGTCTCGTTTTTTGTACAGGCAATGAAGTCCTTTAAAACCCGTGACTTATCGGGTATTTCATTGGGTATGTATGCCCTATTTACATTGGGCATTGCGTTTTGGTTAACGTATGGTGTTTTGATAGAAAATTTGACGCTGATCGTGACCAATATATTTACACTTACTTTTGCATCCAGCGTCTTGATACTCAAGATTCGGCAGTTATTACAAACCAAGGCCTCTACGCGGTTTGTGGAGCCAGTGGCCGCTGAGCCTGGGCATGACGCTCGGTAAGGGATTGGGTCTGAAAGAGTCCGCGGCTATTGTTGATTTTTGGTTTGAGCAGACCACGCCCAAACAATGGTTTGCGAAAGACCAAGCGTTTGACAGGGCAATCGAGCAACGGTTTGGTGTGTGGGTTCGGCGCGCACTTGGGTACGAGCTGACAAACTGGACGCAAGCGTCCGACACCCAATTGGCATTGATTTTGTTGCTCGATCAATTCACCCGACACATTTATCGCGAGCAGGCCCAAGCGTTTGCGGGTGATGCGCAAGCGCTTGAGCTTGCTCAGCGAGCGCTCGAGTCCGGCTGGGTCAAGGCGGATAAAAGTCTGGACCATCGGCGGTTCTATTTGATGCCGCTGATGCACAGCGAAGACATTGCCGTGCAACGCGAATCAGTGGCCTTGTTTGCCACCCACACGGATCAAAACACTTTGTATTTCGCCCAGCGGCATCTGTATATCATTGAGCGATTTGGTCGCTTTCCGCATCGCAACCAGGCGTTAGGTCGCGCAAGTACGGTTGATGAGTTGGCCTTTTTGGCGCAACCTGCTTCTTCCTTTTAAAGAAAAAATTGAGACCCTTAATTGAAGGCTTTTAAGGCGGATCGATGACGTTATCCACAACGCAGCGCCGAGCGCAGACTGAGGAGCAACTGGTTTTTAAATGAGGCGCTAACGGGGAAGAGTGATTAGGACTGACCTGCCGCCTCAAGCACGGCCTGCTCAGCGACGCCAGTGGACTGGCACGAACTGTAAGGTAGCATCCCTTGCGTCGGGTTAGGCATCGTCACCGCAGTTGATCCAGTTGAATCAAATTGATATTGCGTGCCCTTTGTGATGGCACCGGTGTTGGGGTTAGCAACCCCACCGACCTGAAGGTCGTAATTGGCGTTAACGCTCAACTTTGTGTGGGTGGGGCTTGTCGCCTTTAACTGTACGTCAATGGTCACGGTCAAAATGGTATCGGCTTGGGTTGTCACATATTCCAAGAACTGGCGATAAGTGGTGAAAGAGCCGCCCTGAACTTCGACGGCGCCGCAATCCATGTAGCGTTGTGGATTGTTCGTGCCTAAGGTGAGCACCAACTGGCCTTGTTTTTTGTTTTGCTGTTTGACGGTGATGCCGTCTTTTTCGGCATAGGCCAGCAGGTTGTCCCAAGTTTGCGCCACAGACTGGCCTAGATCGCGCTCTAGCGTGATGGGTGGTGGCTCAGAGCCTTGCGCTAGATCATTGGCCGGTGGTAGATAGGTTTGGGTGACGCAGCCGCTCAGGGCGACTGCACTGACCAAAACCCAGACCAAGACCAATAATCGACTGTTCACGATGGGGCTAGGCCTCTAATTTGCCAGCCCGCCTTTGGCGAACAATGAGAAACCCTAAGGCCACGACACCCGCGGCCATCACCAAAAAGGACACGTGAATGGCGCCCTGGCTTTGCGCATACATGATGCTAGAGTAAGTTAAATAGGCGCATGTGAGGCAAAAAATGATGGGTAAAACGGGGTAGAGTGGCACTTTGAATGGGCGAGGTGTGTTTGGGTCGATTTGTCTTAAGCGCATGAGTGCCAACCCGACCAAGCAAAGAAAGCCCCAGAAAACAGGGGCGGTAAATTCGACCATCGCCTCAAATCCGTCTGCATACAGCGAACCCAAGCCGAATAGTGCCATCGCAATGACTGATTGAATCATGTAAGCCGATACGGGCGTACTGCGATTGGGTTCCCATTGCCCCAAGGTTTTTAAGCCTTGCCAGTCTTGGCCCAAGGCATAGTTGGACCGGGCACCAACAATCATGGTGGCGTTAATGCTCGTTAATGCCGCGAGTGCGACGAGCGTGGCAACGATAAGATCAGCCCATGGCCCGAGTCCGCGTTGCGCCAAGTCCGCCGCCGCTGTTTGACTGCTTGCTAGTGCTGGTAAACCCAACCCTTTCAGAAGAGCCATGTTGATCAGTAAGTAAAGCACGGTGATTAAGGCTAGGCTAATGACGATAACCCCGACCATGGCGCGCGAGCCGCCTTTGAGCTCAGCTGAAATGTAGGCCGACTCGTTCCAGCCACCAAAAGTCAGCAACACAAACACCATGGCCAAACCCAGTAAGCCCAAGGGCGGGGTCGATGAGAAAGCTGGTGGGGTGATTGATGCTGGTGTGTCAATCCAGAACACACTCATGGCAACCAATAACAAACCAAAAAAAACAAAGAAGGTAAAAAAGGTTTGTAATTTGCTAGCAAACGTTAACCCCAAAATGTTGACCGCTGTCAAAGCCAAGACAATCATCAGGGCCCACCAGGCTGCTGAGTGGGTTCCCAGTGACCAAAGTGTTGAAAGATAGTCACCAAAAACAAAGGCCAAGAGTGCGATTGAGCCGGTGTTAATCACCATGGCTTTGGCCCAGGCGTACAAAAACGAAATGTTGCGTCCGTAAGCCCGCGATAAAAAGTGATAGTCACCGCCCGCATGTGGGTAAGTGGTGGCGAGCTCAGCGTAGCAAAGCGCTCCAATCAGCGAAATCACACCACCGAGCACCCAAACGGTCATGACCCAACCCATATCGCCGGTGACACTGGCAACCAGCGATGGCGTACGAAAAATGCCCGCGCCTACAACAATGCCAATAATGATGGTGATCGCTCCAATTGAAGCAAGTGACCGTTGGGGTAGTGCCTGAGCAGCTGTTTCGCTCATGGTGCAGCGGGCTTAATGCGTTCGCCCACAACATCACCAATTGGATCGGTTTCCGAAACTTGACCGACCATTCGGTCACCTGCTACTTTTAATTGGGCCGTGCGGTGATGGCCGACTTCATTCAAAAAGCGAATGGACAAATTGTCACCAGAGAGTTTTGCAGACAAGATCGGTTGGGTCTTCCCCCTGACAGTCAACGTGCCACCAACGTTTTGAAATTTTTGCTCAAGAGTCATCTGGGCATCGCGTAATTCCTCACCGTTTAGTTGCCAAGTGCCGCCGACATTGGCGGGAACCACCCAGTAATAACCGATGGTGTAGTCGCTGCCGAGTCGTTGATCGGGCTCCCAATCGCCCATGTTGAAGCTGTTTGAAACCACGCGGGTGCCCGGTTTCATCGCCAGTAGTGTTGGGCGTAACTTAAGATTTAGGTTCGGCAGTAAGTAAAGCGTCACGACAGTGGCTTCAGAAAAGTCTTCAATAAAAATGTCACCGTTGATGATTTTGACTTTTTCAGCAACGCCGCTGCGATCGGCATTGCGTTGCGCGAGCGCTGCCATGTCTGGGTTGTATTCAATACCAACGGCTCGAGCGCCATAATCGCGCGCAGCGGCAATGGCGATCTTGCCGTCGCCTGCGCCCAAGTCGTAAACCACATCTGAGGGTTTAACGTTTGCAATGTCGAGCAGCATTTTGACAAGCCCATCGTTGGTAGGGACCCAAATCACGTCTTTACCACTCTGGCCGACGTCGGGTTGGTAAAGACTATCGCCTGTTTGGCTGAACGCAGGTAGACTAAAACTCACAAAAGCCACAAGTGCTATCGACACTAACGCAGCCTGTTTGAGAATAGAAGTCATCTGGTAGCTCCTTTATCGTAGATGATCGGTTAATCAACAAAACTAAATATTTAGCACATTCAGACAGTGATGATGGGTGATTTTTTAATATTCACGATCAACGCTATTACCGGTCAATCTTTACACCAGTTTGCTAATTCAGCAACTTAGCTCAAAACAACATCAAAAGTCGATATTTACGAACACTTTTTGAGTGGACAAAGCATGAAAGTTATTATTGTTGGTGCTGACATGGGTGGGCTGGCAACGGCCAACTTGCCGGCTCAAGCGGGGCATCATGAGTCGCCAGTGCTTGAGCAGTTACCCGGGTTTCGCGACGCTGGCTACGGGATTAACGGGTTCGTCCTTCGGTACTGTTAAACCTGCTGATAAAACACATGCCAGTCACCACGATAACCAACAGCATTATCAAAAGCATGGCAGAACCGTTTTAACGGACAGCGGTTTAATCAAAGGTGACGGCCCGCTTTTAAGTTAATGAATATTTAGTGGTTTGGCTAAGGGTTTATCAGTCACGTAGGGGTATTCCTGTACTCGCAATCAGTTTGTCGAAAATCATCTTGCAAGCGTTTGCAATTGGTGAGAGTATCGAATCACGTCGACGTCCGATAGCATCGTTCTAGCTAGCAAACGAATGGTAAGTTTTTTGTATTGGCAGAAAAAAAGCTAGCCAAAAACAGAACACGTTTGAGGGTGAATGACCAAACCGTTTGGTGTGTCAATCGACATTCAACCGTTTTAACAAACAAACAAACAAATGAAGGGAGACAGCATGGATAAGAAGAAACGTTCGTTTACGAAGGCTTTGATAGCCGCGCCAATGTTGGCAGCACTGCCCTGGGCGAGTGCCATGGCTCAACAGTCAGCGGTTTGGCCCAAAGGCAATATCAAATTAATCGTGCCATTTGGTGCCGGCGGATCCGTTGATCGATTCTCTCGTGGTTTGGCCGCGCAATGGGAAAAATCTCTCGGTGGCCCTTCGATAGTTGTTGAAAACCGTGGGGGCGCGGGTGGACTACTTGGCGCGCGCACGTTTGTTGGCGCACCCAAAGACGGTTCAGTCTTGTTTGCGGGTATCCAACCAACCTTGAGCATGAATATAGTGGCGCAAGGCGCTGACTTTAAGCTTGACGATTTTGTGTTTGTGAACATCGAACAGCGCGACTACTCATCTATCACCGTGCCCGCCGACTCCAAATACAAAACCATTGAAGATTTGGTCAATGATGCCCGCGCCAACCCCGGCAAGTTGAAGATCTCGATGGTGCCAGGGTCAGGGACGTATCTCTTTGGTTTGGCATTTGTTAAAGCACTAAAGCTAGACGTCAATATTGTTACTTTTAACGGTGGTGGCACGCAGCGTACGGACTTGCTCGGCGGTCACAGCGATGCCATGGTTGCCTCGGCCTACGGTGACATGGTCTTGGGCGATAAAGTACGCGTCTTGGCCGTGTCTTCGCTAGAGCCATTCCCAGGCTGGCCCAATGCGGTGCCAATCACCAAGGCATATCCTGACATCAAGATCCCGCCGATTGGTGACAACCGATTTATTGCTGTCTCAAAAGAGTTTGCGGACAAAAACCCTGAGGCGTTCGCTGCGATCGTTGCCAGTTATGCAAATAACTTCAATAGCCCCGAGTACCAAGCGTATATGGAGAAGCAAGGCTCGACAATTATTTCGGGTTATCGGGGACCGGAAGAGTCGACCAAGATGGTGCGCGAGTTGCATGATGTGGTCGTTGAGTTCAAGGGTGCACTACAAGGCAATTAAGCCAGCACTTTGTGCAAAGCATACCGGTTGTCAGCGCATCGTTGGCAACCGGTCATTTGGTTTGGTTGCTGGGGGAAGCGGCAATGGGTTTGATGCCAGCCATAAAAAAAGTGACTGCCGAAATCGTCGTACTATTGCTGATTTTTGGGTACAGCGCTTACTACTATTTAGAAGTGTCAGTTCTGCCGTCACGAACAATCAATTTGTTATTGATACAGCCCGTTTTTATGGTCATCGCCATTTCAACGATCGCGCTGATATTTATAAAGGTGAAAGAGTCGATGCGTTCTTCGGTGCCAATCGCATCGACGCAAATCTCACCTACCGATGCCGTCGTACCCGCAACGCTTTCTGAAAGCCCGGACGGCCCGGTCGATCGCAACTTTATTAAAAACGGTATTGCCTTCGGCATTTGCACCTTGGCTTATGTGTTGTTGCTTGATCGCTTGGGCTTCGTGTCGTCTTCGTTTTTATATCTGTCGATCCTCATTTATCTACTGGGGAGCCGTTCTTTCTGGTTGACGATTGTTCTACCAGTGATAGTGGTTGGCTTTCTTTACGTCACGATGACGATCTTGCTGAAGTTTCCAATGCCGCAAGGGATGTTGATCTAGTGTTGCTGTGTTCTTCTTCTAGGGTCGCGATCTATGGTTGAGTTTTCTTCGTTATGGGCGGGCATCTCGTTGTTGGCTGACTGGCAAGTCATCTTGATGATGGTGCTAGGCCTGTTGTTTGGGATTATCACGGGGGCGATACCGGGATTCAGCACGCCATTGGCCATCAGCGTTATGTTGCCTGTGACATTCGGCATGGAGCCGCTGGCAGCCATTGTGTTTCTGACCTGTATTTATGCCGGTGGTAACTTTGGTAGTTCTATTTCAGCCATTCTGATCAATATCCCAGGCTCGCCTCAAGCGATTGTCACGGGATTGGATGGTTACCCCATGACGCGGCAGGGCCGCGGCAACGAGGCGCTTGGCGTGGCGGTGGCGGCGTCGGCTGTTGGCAACTTGATCGGTGCAATTTTTTTGATTTTGATCATGCCACTGTTGGTGAAGTTTGCACTGAGTTTTGGGCCGCCCGAATTGTTCTTGGTGGGTGTGATCGGTTTGACGGTGATTGCGAGCTTGCATAAAAGCTTTTTAAAAGCCGCCATTGCGGGTGCCTTTGGCGTGCTGTTGGGCACCATCGGCATGACCGCGGCCGGTTCGACCCGTGGAACTTTGGGGTTTTATGAGCTACTTGACGGTATCCCATTGATTCCAGCCTTGATCGGTTTGATCGGGTTTTCTGAGCTTTTCTTGATGTTGCAGCGGACCTATGTTGCGGGTAGCGCAGCCTCTAATACGAGTCAAGGTGGGCAGAACTTATCGCAGTTGCTAAGCGGATTTAAAAAAACCTTCCGTCACCCGTTTACGCTGCTACGCGCCAGTACGATCGGTGTCTTGATTGGCGGTCTGCCTGGTGCCGGCGGTACCGTGGCTAGCGTGGTGAGCTACAACGAAGGGCGCCGCTTTTCGAAAAATGGGGCCAATTTTGGCAAAGGTGAGCCTGAAGGGGTGATTAATGCTGAGGCCGCTAACAACGCCTCTGAGGGTGGTGCGTTGGCTTTGATGCTCTCTTTGGGTATCCCTGGTGGTTTGGCGACCGCGGTGCTGATTGGTGGCTTCATGCTGCAAGGTTTGATTCCAGGCCCACGGTTGTTCTTAGACAATCCCGCTTTGCTTTACGGTGTCATGAGTGCGCAAGTGTTTGCCTCATTTATGCTGCTCTTCTTTGGCTTGTTGGTGTCGTTTTATGCCGCCAAGATCATTCAGGTGCCAACGATTGTTTTGATTCCATTGATTGCTTTGTTTTCAATCGTTGGCACTTTCGCTGTCAAGTTGTTGATGTTTGATGTTTACATTATGTTGGTATTCGCTCTAGTCGGTATCGTTTTGCGTAAGTTTGATTACCCACTTATTGCCGTCATTCTTGGGTTGATATTAGGGCCCATTTTGGATGGTCAATTGATGCGTACTTTCCAAGGTCATGGTGAGTTATCGCTTTCAATTTTCTTAAACCGGCCCATGAGTCTGCTTTTGTTGGGGATTCTGGCGCTCAGCCTCTTACCACTCGTGGTGCGTTTGGTTCGGGGGTATCTGAAGAAAAAGTAGACAGTCGATGGATAAGGACTTGCTAACCGTATATTGGCAACCTGGATGTTCAAGTTGCCTCAACCTCAAAGAGCATCTGACTCGACACGGTGTGGCGTTTCAGTCTGTGAACGTGCGTGACGATTCTGCTGGGTTTGAGGCACTGGCCAAGCTCGGGGTGCGTCAAGTGCCTGTGTTGGCTAAAGGTGACCAGTGGTGTGATGGGCAGATGATTGCGCAAGTCAATGCTTTGGCGGGTATTGCCGTCCAAAATCATGACAAACTGACACCCGCCGAACTCGCTGAGCGGATGGCAGGTTATCTGCCCGTGTTAAAGGCTTATGTGTCGCAAATTCCGGCGGATCGGTTCGATGAGCAACTGCCGGGTCGTCCACGCAGTTACGGCAATTTGGCGTGTCATTGTGCTGAGATCATTGATCTTTTTTTGAAGGTGCTGCAAGACAAGCATCAGTTGGTGTTTGACGACTACGAGCATCCCATACCGCCTGAATGCGATAGCCCAGAAAAGCTCAGCCAATACGTCTCGCAAGTTGCGCAACGGTTGTCGCGATGGACCCAATCTGAGTTACCCGCTCAGGATTTTGAGATGATCCCGACGGTTTACTACGGCGCGCCGACCGTTCATGAATACATGGAGCGCACGGCTTGGCACTCAGGCCAACATTTAAGGCAACTCAATCTGGTTTTGAGCAATAAATTAGGCTTAAAGCCTGAGCCTGTGTTGTCGGATGCGCTTTTCAAAGGCCTGCCAATGCCTCATTTGGTGTGGGATGATCAATTGAGTTTTTAAGATAATGGTTCCTTTAACCGACGCAAGATCGGTAGGGGCCAACGACTGGGGATAGTGGCAATGGACATGGGTAAAGTTATTGATGACGTTGAGCAACCAAAGCCGTGGCTTGCTCAAGATATTCGTCAAAGCACGCAGTGGATCCGGCCCGTGACTGAGGCTGAGAAGGCAGGCTTGCGCAAAGGGTTGTCAGCGTTTCTCGCCTCTGGCAAACCCCTTGAAGAGGCCAGTGGCGCGGATTTCCCGTTTGAAGATATCAAGCAACTGATCGAAGACATTCATGACCAGTTGTACAAAGGTTTTGGACTGATTGTGTTGAAGGCCTTTCCCATTGAAGGTCTTGATGAAGAGTCCATCAAAAAGCTTTACTGGGGTTTTACCAATCATTTGGGTGTTCTCAGGCCGCAAGGCAAAAACAGCGCTTTGATGAATCATGTCAAAAATGCAGGTGGCGTCTATCGGGCAGCGGGTGGTCGAGGCTACAACACCAATTCAGAACTGGATTTTCATGTGGACTTTGCAGACTATGTCGGACTACTGTGCATTCAAGATGCCAAGTCAGGCGGCATCAGCAAGGCTTGCTCGTCACGCGCCTTGTTTGAAACCTTAAAGCAGCAAATGCCTGAATTGGCGCAAGCGCTTGAGACACCGCTTTACTACTCTCGCCAAGATGAACACGCCGCTGATGAGTTGCCGTATTACCCAACACCCGTGGTGGCTTTTGAGCAAGGTTGGTTTAGCTGTCGCTATACGCGTAACCATATTCGCTATGCCCATCGGCACGAGGGTGCAGCGGCGCCTAGCCCGATTCAAGACGCTGCCATGGATTGGATTGATCAGGCCGCCCAATCAGACGAATTTACCTTTGACATGCTTTTAGAACCTGGTGATTTCCAGATTCTGAATAACCATGTGGTTTTGCACTCACGCACGGCTTACGATGATTATGACGAGCCAGAGAAAAAACGCAGTCTACTGCGCGCTTGGATCGCCACCCCGAACAGCCAACCCTTGTCGCCCTTGATGCAAAAGGCTTTTCATGACCACCGAGCCGGTGCTGTTCGTGGCGGTATCAAGGGCCAAGAATATGATGAAAAAAAGCAGGCCTACACCCGCGCAGCGGCTGCGTTTCACGACATGATTTGCGACTGATATGAACGCTCAAACCCTACTCAATAAGCTTTGGGCCGCGCATGTGGTCGATAGCCGAAGTGATGGCAGTGATTTGCTGTACGTTGATCGACACTATGTGCATGACGCTTGTTCGCAAGGGTTTGACTTTCTCGATCAAGCGGGTTTGCTTATTCGACGACCCGATCTGACGTTTGGCATGGAAGATCATTACATTGCCACCCGATCAGAGATTGCTCGATCAGACAAAGTCATTTCATTGAGCGGCGTCCTGGCTTCTAACGCTCAAAAGCATGGCTTCACCAGTTACGGTCAGGGTTCTCCTAACCAAGGGATTGTGCACGTGGTAGGTCCAGAACTTGGGCTCACGTTACCGGGTAGTTTGATCGTCTGTGGTGACAGTCACACAGCCACGCATGGTGCGTTTGGGGGTCTGGCCTTCGGTGTCGGTGCTTCTGAGATTGCCCATGTTTTAGCCACACAAACCATTTGGCAAAGAAAACCCAAAGCCATGCGTTTGCGCCTCGATGGCCAAATGGGACTCGGTGTCACGGCCAAAGACCTGATTCTGTATTTGATCGGCCAGATTGGTGCCCGTGGTGGTACTGGGCACGTGATTGAGTATGCTGGAGAAGCGATCGCCGCGTTGTCGATGGAGGCGCGCATGACGATCAGTAACATGTCGATTGAAGCCGGTGCGAAGGCTGGCATTATTGGGCCCGATGCCACGACACTTGCCTACCTACAAGATCGCCGCTTCATGCCGGCGGGTCAAGAGGGTGCACGGGCGCGGCAGACGTGGGTTGATTTGGTGTCTGACAGTGGTGCGGTGTTTGACCATGATCAGTTGCTTGATGTGTCGGCGCTTGAGCCCACCATCACATGGGGCACATCACCGCAAACGGCCGTTGCTATCACGGGCTGCGTGCCTGGCGTTGATGCACTCGACGCAGATACACGCCAGCAAATGCTGGCGATGATGGACTACATGGGTTTGACACCAGAGACGCCAATGCAAGAAATTGCTGTTGATCAAGTCTTTATTGGCTCTTGTACCAACAGCCGCATTGAAGACTTGCGTTTGGCAGCGATGGTGGCTCAAAAGGGTCGTGCTAAAGTGCCTACCCTCGTGGTGCCAGGATCTGTGAGCGTGCAACAACAGGCTCAAGCAGAGGGTTTGGATCAGATCTTCAAGCAAGCCGGATTCGAGTGGGCAAGCCCTGGTTGTTCCATGTGTGTTGCCATGAATGGTGACTTGGTGGCACCTGGCAAGCGATGCGTGTCGACCTCAAACCGCAACTTCATGGGTCGCCAAGGGCAGGGTAGTCGTACCCACTTAGCCAGTCCTTTGACTGCAGCAGCCAGCGCGTTAACAGGGCGTTTGACCGATGTCAGGGAGATTTTGTGATGCGATTTGAAGCCGTTAATCACTTAAAGGGTCTCTGCTACCCACTGCCTATCGACAACATCGATACCGATCAAATCATCCCGGCACGATTTCTTCATCGCTCGCGTTCAGAGGGTTTCAAAGGGTTGTTATTTCACGACTTTTTACAGCAGCAATCACAAAGCACAACCCCTAAGCTTCAGTGGGTTCATACCGACAGTGACGCACCCAAAATGCTGTTAGCGGGTGAGAATTTTGGTTGTGGGTCATCGCGTGAACACGCGGTTTGGGCGTTGCTCGACAACGGGTTTAAGGTCGTTGTCGCCAAAAGCTTTGGTGACATCTTTTATGGCAATGCGATCAACAACGGTCTTTTGCTGATTCGCCTAACCGATGCGTGGTCAACGGTTATAGAAAGCCTGGCGCAAAATTCAATGGTTCAGGTCAAGCTCGATGCGCAAACACTCACAACGGCGGATGATCGTGTGCATGACTTTGCCATGGACGAATTTTTTAAAAATATGCTGCTCAATGGCGCCCAAGAAATCGACATGACTTTGCGTCTTGGCGAAAAAATTACCGCTTTTGAGCAAACACAGGCGCAGCGGTATCCTTGGTTGCAACAACCCACGCCCCGCACTTAACTTCAATGGAGAAATGAACATGAGTCGCAAGGCATTCGCAGATAAGATTCGCCGTCAGGAGCTGATCGTGGCCCCTGGCATTTATGACATGATTTCAGCCCATTTGGCTGATCAAATGGGTTTTGATGCGCTTTACGTCACAGGCTACGGCACTGTTGCCTCACACTTGGGACTGCCAGACGCTGGTATTGCGACCTATACGGACATGATTGAGCGGATATCGCGTTTTTGCGACATGACCCATACGCCGGTCATTGCTGACGCTGATACAGGCTATGGTGGACTTCTGAATGTGGCGCACACGGTAAAAGGTTACGAAAAAGCTGGTGTCTCAGCCATCCAAATCGAAGACCAACAGTTTCCTAAAAAGTGCGGCCACACGCCCAATCGTCCGGTAGTGCCGATGGCTGAGATGGTGCGTAAGATCAAAGTCGCGTGTGACACACGCACTGACCAAGACTTTTTGATCATTGCACGCACCGATGCGCGAACAGGACTTGGTTTGGATGAGGCCATTGCGCGTGCACAGGCTTATGGTGAAGCGGGCGCTGATGTGTTGTTTGTTGAGTCACCCGAGTCGGTTGAAGAAATGACCAAAGTGTGTCGGTCATTGGATAAGCCCTTGTTGGCCAACATGGTCACTGGTGGTAAGACTCCAGTGCTGCCAGCTGAGGAGCTTAAGAAATTGGGCTACACCATTGTGATTCATCCTGCGGCTGGCTTTTTGTCCTGCGCGGCTGGTTTGGCGCAAGCGTATGGCGACCTGAAGAAAAATGGTACGGTGACTGAGGCCACGCCAATGTATAACTTTGCTGATTTTAATCAGATGATCGGTTTCCCAGGGGTTTGGGCATTCGACAAGAAGTACGCTGAAGATTGAACCATGGTTAATGTTTCAAAGACCACTTTTGGTGGTTTTTCGGAGAATCAACCGAACCGGGACGCGGATGTGTTCCGGTTCGGCGTTGTTGCCTGACTTAATTTGTTGCAATAGTGTCGTGACGGCAGCCTGCGACATCAACGCTGAGTCTTGTTCAACGGTTGACAACGAATACCCCCCCATGCCCGCTTGGGGCACGTTGTCAAAGCCAATGACTTGAACATCGTCAGGGACAGAGAGCTTGAGCTCATTGCGTAAAACATCAAGCACACCAAACGCCATGTGGTCGTTGGCGACAAACACTGCATCGGGGCGATGTTTTTTCAAGCCAAACATTTCGCGGGTTGCGCTGGCCGCTTTTTCATAGTCGTAGTGGCCGACTTCGCGGGCAAATAAAGATTTGCCCGCTTGCTTAATCGTATCGATGAAGCCCTGCTCGCGTTCCAAAGAGGTAGAAGATGCTTCCAAGCCTGCAATAAAACCAAAGCGTTTGGCTTTACCAGCGAGCAACGTCTGGGCTGCCAATTGACCACCTTCGTAATTTTGAGAGGCAACAGTACTAACCCCTTTGAGCGTGGAGACTCGATTAAACATGACCACTGGCGTGTCACTGTCGCGGCAGTACTTGGCGAGCCTTGAAGAAAGTAGTGAGCTTGCCAAAATAATACCGTCAACTTGATAGCCCATAATGTCCAGAATCAAGTCATCGGTCTCTTTTTCATGGCTCACGTTTTCTTCATTCACAAAAAGCAGGACGTGAAAGCCATGGATTTGTAATAAACGTGAAATCCGCTCCAAGATGGTTGGGTAAAACTGATTTTGCAGGTAGCTCACCACGAGCGCCACGATACGCGAACGCTTGGTAGAGAGGGTGCGGGCAATGGCATTCGGTCGGTAGCCCAACTGCGCTGCAGCCGCTAATATCTTGGCGCGCGATTGTTTGCCCACGCTGGCCCCTGGGGTGAATGTTCGGCTGACAGCCGAAACACTCATGCCAACCGCAAGGGCGACATCTTCGAGGGTGGCACGGCGTTTTCTGAGAGTCATTAGTAGGGTTTAAGCAGATTTACTGGTGATGAGTAAAGGATTAAGAGGGAGCAGTCCTGCGGTGAACTTACTCTTTCAGGCTGATGTGTCAACGATGACATCAGGATCAAGAACACCATTAAAAAAATCGATCACGTTTTGTGCAGACTGCTGAGCCATACGTTCCATTGATTGATCAGTCAGTGCAGCCACGTGTGGGGACAAGATCACATTTTCAAGTGCAAAGATTGGATGGTTTTTGCCAGCAGGCTCAACGGCAAGGACGTCTAGGCCAGCGCCATACAAGTGACCTTGTTGCAATGCTTGAATCAATTTTTCTTCTTCGACGACACCACCCCTAGCAGTATTAATTAAAATAGATCCACGCTTCATGTGTAGCGGGTTGATGAGGTTTTTTGTGCTTGGCATGAGGGGTAAATGTACGCTCACCAGATCTGCTTTTTCGAGACCCTCTACCAATTGATCACAGACAGTCCAGCCGAGTTGAGTCACAGCGAATAAAGATTGATCTGAGGTGTCGTAAACGCTGATTTGCATTCCTAGTGCCGCAAGCCTTTTGCCGACCGCTACCCCGATTCGTCCTGCACCAACAATGAGCGCTTGTCGGCGGTGTAATTCTATAGATGGCTGCTTAAATTGCGTTTGCCACAGTCCTTTGCGGACGTCTGCATCAAATACGTTGGTTCGTCTAGCGACTGCTAAGGCAAGCATGATAGTGTGCTCAGCGACTGAGATAACATTTGCTTGTGCCGTAATCGCCAAGGGTATGGCGCGCTTGTGCAAAGCGGATACGCTGACGGAGTCGTAACCGACCCCATGTCGAGATACAAAAGATAACTTAGGTGATTGCTCAATCATTTGAGCAGTTAACGGTTGGAAATAAAGAATCACAGCATCTGCTGTTCTTAAATGCTCGGCCAATTGGGGGTGATGGCTTCGGTCGAGTACCGTGATCCGAGTCTCAGACAGCTGGTTCAGGAGGTCAAGTCCTGATTGATGGATAGACTTAGCTACCACGATGTGTTTCACGATTGACCTCCTGATACGTTCGCTTGTCTTTTTAATTTAGCTTTATTTCCTTAAGCAAAGACGTCCACTTTGCTTGGTCTTTCTTTAAGTTTGCCGTAACGACATCCGGTGTTGAAGTCACCAAATTGATGCCTAGCGTTTCCATTTCCTTCCTCAGTTTAGGATCTTTACCAATCTCGACCATCACTTCGGAAAGCCTGGTCTGAATTGATTTATCAAGCCCCCCAGGTGCCATCAAAGCAAGCCAAAAGATAGCCTCAAAGTCTTTTGAGCCAGTGGCTTGATCCATAGTGGGGATTTTGGGCAGGATGTCGTAGCGTTGCGTTGAAGTGATGGCTAAGCCGTTGGTTTTTTTACTTTCCATCAAGGGTAGGGCCTCTCTGACCGCTGAGAACATCATGCCAATTTGGCCGCCCAGCAGGTCTTGAGCGGCTGGCATGCCTCCTTTGTAGTGAACGACCAGCATGTCCAGTCCATACTGCCGCGTAAAGTATTCAGCAGTTAAATGGTTGATTGAACCCATCCCAGATGTGCCAATGGCGTATTTCCCAGGATTTGCTTTAATCAGTCCCATCAGTGCTTCGACAGAGTCAGCTTTTATAGATGGGTTGGTTTGCAAAACAAAAGCGGATGTCATCATCATTGAAATGGGCGTGAAATCCTCAAACGGCTTGTAGCCAACGTTTCCTTGCAGTGCTGGATTGATAACCAATGAGACAGGCGCTGCATAGATGGTGTAGCCATCTGGCTTTTGGTTAGCCACATACGTGCTGGCGACCGAAGAGGCAGCGCCAGATTTGTTTTCAACCACAACGCTTGTGTTGAGTTTAGACTCAAGCGCGCGGGCAATCAGGCGACTTGCTGTGTCGGATACGCCACCTGGGGGGTAAGGGACCACCATTTTAATCGGTCGATCAGGATAACTTTGGGCTAGTACGGGCTGTGCCACTATGGCAAGTATTGTTCCTGTTGCGATGACGCTAACTGCTAGCGTGGTTTTTTTTATCAATGTTTTCATTTGTCTTCTCCTCGAGAGTGGTCTTAGCGTGAGTTAATGAATTTTCTCCGATACATCTAGTGCTGCCTTGAGTAAATCAAACGAAAAACCAGTTTTCCTGGCTGCCTCAATAATGGGCCGTTCTTTTGCAAAAACGACTTCAATTGACTTGGGTAGTTTCTCTAATAGTGAGATTGGAATAATGACTGCGCCATGGCGGTCGGCGTGAATCAAATCATTGGGATTAACCGTCATGCCCATGACTTGGACCGTGACGTCAACATCGACGACTTGGGCAAACGCGTGGCTAGGTGAAATGACAGGGGCAAGAATCTGAAAGTCTTCGGCTAGCATGCCAAAATCTCTCATCGATCCGTTTGTGATGACACCTTTAACGCCAAGGCCTTTAAGTACATGGCTATGAACCTCACCCCAAAAGGCACCCGTCCCAGGCTTATCGTCAGTGTCTTGGATAACGCCGATGGCTGGCTGTCCTTGACTATCCATGTGTTGATAAAAAGCCAAGCGTCGTGCTTTTAAAGTAGATGGCGGATCGGTATAGGGCGAGTGGGTTTTGATGGTAGCGGTTCGGGCAAAACCGAGTATCGGTTTCATGTTCGGATGCGCACATTGGAATACTCCAATGGTGAATCCTTGGTTTGAACGTTTGCCACCATTCGCAATCTCGAGTGCATTGCAAATCGTGGGTGTGTCAACGGCAGTGAGTGCATCTATTAAGACCTGGTCAAGTACCATTACCTCTCCTTGTGTGCGTTGCTGTTGCAACGTGTATTACGCTGCGGTCCAGCCGCCGTCAACGACGATGGCACTGCCGGTGATCATTCTTGCTGCTGGGCTGGCTAAAAACACCACGGCGCCCATTAAGTCTTCAGTGGTGACCAACTCACCCAACGCAATCTTTGCCAGCACTGATGCTTTGAACGTTTCGTCTTTAAACATCTGCTTGGTCATGTCTGTTTCGACAAATGTCGGACAGATGGTGTTGACGCGAATTTTTTCGGCACCCAAGTCCCAAGCCAAGGCTTTGGTTAGGCCTTCAACCCCATGCTTGGTCGCACAATAAGCCACGCGATTGATGGCGCCGACCAAGCCCATTTGAGAGGAAATATTGATGATGCTTGCCCCCTGCCCATGGGTTCGGGGTTGCCGTGCGAAGGCGCGACAGATGTGTAAGACGGATGCTAAGTTGAGTCGGATCAGATCGTCGATGTCTTTGTTTGAGGTGTCTCTGATATGGCCAGGCCGGTTGGTGCCGGCATTATTGACCAAGATGTCCAATGGTGCATGACTTTCAAACAAAGTATTGACCGCGTCGGTATCAGTAACATCAAGCGCATGAGTGGTGATGTTTGAGTCGGGCGCATTTCGCCTAACTTCTTCAGCAGCTTGGCCCAAGGCAGTCGCGTCACGTGCGATTAGCAAGACATTGGCGCCACTTTGTGCGAGTGCGGTTGCGCAGGCCAGTCCAATGCCGCGGCTGGCACCAGTAACGAGGGCTTGTTTGCCATCAATTCGCATGCTGGGTAATTTCACAGGCAAAGTTCCTTTTGACTATTGATGGGATGTTGCTGCGCCCACCGGTGCGGGTTCGTACCAAGGCAGATCGGGTTGGTGGCCATAACGACGTAATCGCAGATTGGCCTGTTCGCCGTGCCCAGCAAAGTTCTCCATGTGGCACAAACGCGAACCGATTTCGCCCATCAAAGCGGATGCTTCGTCGGTGGTGACGCGTTGGTAAGTACAGGTTTTTAAAAACTTGCCAACCCATAATCCACCGGTGTAGCGCGCAGCGCGCTTGGTGGGCAGGGTGTGGTTGGTGCCAATGACCTTGTCACCGAACGATACGTTGGTCCGCGCGCCTAGAAACAGGGCGCCGTAACTGGTCATGTTTTTGAGAAAGTAGTCGGGGTCTTTGGTCAGTACTTGTACGTGCTCAAAGGCCAAATCATCGGCGGTTTGCACCATCTCATCAATATCGTCGCAGACAATCACTTGGCCATATTTTTCCCAGGCTTCACGAGCAATACCGGCTGTGGGAAGTATGGTGAGTTGGCGCTCTACTTCTAAGATTGTTTCTTCTGCCAACTGCTTTGACGTGGTCAGTAATATGGCTGGTGAGTTCGGTCCATGCTCTGCTTGACCGAGCAAATCGATGGCACACATTTCCGCGTCACTCGTCTCATCGGCAATAATCAGTGTTTCGGTTGGACCCGCAAAGAGATCAATGCCAACACGGCCATACAGTTGGCGTTTGGCTTCAGCGACAAACATGTTGCCGGGTCCCACCAACATGTCGACTGCGGGAATGGTCTCAGTGCCGATGGCCATGGCGGCGACAGCTTGCACGCCACCAATCACTAAAATGCGGTGCGCACCCGCTAGGTGCATGGCGCTCACAATGGCAGGATGGGCTTTGCCTTGAAAGGGTGGCGCGGTTGCCGTGATGTTGGTCACCCCTGCAACGGTGGCTGTCAAGACACTCATGTGGGCTGAAGCGATCATTGGGTATTTCCCGCCTGGCACGTAGCAGCCGACGGCATTCATTGGGATATGGGTGTGACCGAGAATCACGCCAGGCATGGTTTCAACTTCCAGGTCCTGTAGTGTTTGACGTTGGCGTTGCGCAAAGTTTCGAATTTGCGTTTGTGCAAACTCAATGTCTTTCAGTTCTTGGGCGGTCATTTTCTGCAACGCCGCGTCAATGTCGTGTTGGTTGAGTTCAAACTTGTCAGGCGCCCAGCCGTCAAACTTTTGAGACCACGTCCGTACAGCGCTGTCACCGTGTTTTTGAACATCCTCAATGATCTGACTGACTGTTGCGCTGACTTTTAGGTCAATGGTATCAATCGTGTCTTGGTCTTGCCCTTTTTTTAGGTAGCGAATTGCCATGGTCTTTGCCTCAATGGATGGTGCTGTTTTAGTTGCATTCGATAGACGTGCCAAGCTTTTCTTTAACAAGATTAGCGAAGGTTAAGAAAAATTGCAAACGTTTGCAAAATAAAATTAGAAAAATTTTGGTTCAGTGATCAAGGATTGAAACGCCTTTGACCCATGACGTACTGGCGCATGCAGTGCTAGAGTGCGACAGGTATGATTTAAATGAAGCGCGAAATAAGTATTATGGCGTTAGCCATATGGACACATGCACGGCACCCGGCTTTTCTGCGGCGACAATTTGTCGAAACTTAGAGGACTTGCGCGATAAGGTTGTTATTTTTATTGTTGGCATGCGTTTGAATGATTAGTCCGGATCTTGGTGGTCTGCCGCTTTTATTTTGAGTGTGTGGAATTCGCCTACTTGGCGATAATATGGTTCAATTCGCTGTGCAAGGACACGTTATGAAATTGCCTGATTACTACGCCACCCTAGGCGTCGATAAAGCCACAAGTCCCGAAGACTTGAAAAAGGCTTTCCGTCGCCTCGCCAGAAAATATCACCCCGATGTTAGCAAAGAACCTGATGCGGCGTCGCGAATGACTGCGCTTAATGAGGCCAACGATGTGTTGTCTGATCCTGAAAAACGCAAAGTCTATGATCAGATTGGTCACGAAGCGTGGGCCAAAGGTGCGCGTCATGTTGATGATGTCAGGCCGCCGCCAGGTTGGAACCAGGGGTTTGATGGCGCCGGTGCTGGTGCCGGATCAGGTTTTGGGCAAGACCGCAGCGAGTTTTTTGAAGAGATGTTTGGTCGCGCTGCGCAGGAAAGGTCTCGTCACCAGTCCCATCGATCAGGTCAAGGCCCCGAGCGATGGGATGGGCAAGACCAGCATGCCGACATCTCGTTAACACTGGCTGAGGCTTTTAGCGGTGCCAAGCGGGCTTTGCAGCTTGGTGGCTATCAGATCAATGCCAGTGGAGAGTTGTTGCCTCAGGCTCGAACACTCGAAGTCTCGATCCCTGCTGGAGTGGCGCAAGGTCAGTTGATTCGTCTTTCTGGGCAAGGTGGGGTCGGATTTGGTGGCGGCAAAGCTGGGGATCTCTTTCTAAGGGTTCACATCGAGCCAGCTGAGGGCTATCACGTCGATGGACGCGACATCACCATGTCAGTCTTTGTGGCACCTTGGGAAGCCGCCATAGGCGGCGAGGTCGAGATAAAAACTTTAGCGGGATCTCTCATGGTCAATGTGCCGTCGGGTTCGATAGCAGGTCGTCGTCTGCGACTCAGAGGTAAGGGGATCCCAGCGGGCCGTGGCACGGGTACGGCAGGGGATTTGTATATCGAACTGAAGATTGCTGTACCCAGTGCAGTCACCGAGCAGCAGCAACAAGCATGGCGGGCACTGGCCCAAGCCTATCCGGGGTTTGAGCCCCGCGGACGTTGAAATGGGAAACGCAAACATGACCCAAGAACGAGCTTTTGATTCTTTACAACCCCAACTCTTAGAAGGAGAAGTCCTTCTTGTAGAAGAGATGGCACGGTTGTGTTGTGTCACCACTGATTGGTTGCACACGCGCATTGAACAAGAGGTGATCCATGCGGTGCACCGCGAAGGCGCGTATTACCTATCGAGCGCCACCGTGGTGCGTGTGCAGCAAGTCGCCCAAATCGAACAGACTTACGATGCCGATCCACAGTTGGCTGCCTTAGTGGCTGACTTGGTGGAGGAGGTGCAGCATTTGCGGCGACAGTTAAAGCGTTAAGTACTGTCATTTTTACTTAATCGATCAGTCGCCCGTTTTCATAAAAGGGGTAGGGCCCGTCGAATGAGTCGACGTAGGCCAAGTGGTTCACGATAGATTGGCCTGGTATTGTTGTTAACACACGGTAAGCACCAGGCTCGAGCAACCAACGAGATGGGCCGTCTGGCGTTAAGTCCAAAGCGACTTGGTGCGCCGGCGATGGGGCGATGCTGGCAACGGTATGTTCGTACTGAATGCTGATTGGCCGATGGACGTGGCCACAAATGATATGTTGGATATTTTTGTGATGTGCAATTAATTGTTTAAACGACTCATTGCCTACTTTTAAGTTTTGTTGATCCATGTGCTGGATGCCCGTCAAGAAGGGCGGGTGATGCATGGCGACGACGACTGATCGGTCTTTGTTTAGGTCGAGCGTGTGGCTCAACCAAGCCAATTGATCAGCACCCAATTCCCCATGGCTGCCATTTTTGATTGAAGTATCAAGTGTAACAAGACAGATCGACCCAATGTCAACACAGTATTGGATCGGCCCTTTCGTGCCTAAATAAGTATGACTTGAGAAGACTTCTCTCAAATGCACGGCGTGATCGTGGTTTCCTGCTAGTAGATAGACAGGCATAGATAAAGGTTCGAGCAATTGCGCCAAGTGTCTATATTCCTCAATCCGTCCAAAATCAACCAAGTCGCCCGTAATCACCACAGCTGAAATATGCTCTTGGCGATTGTTTATCGACTGAACCGCTTTTTTTAAATAGGCAGCCGTATCAATTCTTCGGTATGTCAGTTGACCAGGCTGACGAATATGAAGGTCCGACAGCTGCACAAAAACTGAACTCAAGGTGATTCTCCAAATGGAAGTAAGTTGCCCGGGTTAATGGCAATGGAGACTGAGTCACCAACCTGCCAGGGGACATCGCCATGGCAATCAACCAGCACAGGTTCTTGGCCGGACAAGGAAACAGTGAGTTGAACCTTATCTCCCAAAAATACTCGGGTCGAGACAACGCCTGGAGCGCCCGGAAGGTGGGGTGGTTGTATCGAAAGGTGTTCAGGTCGCACCATCAGCATTGAACCATGTGATGCGGGAACTGGTATGGTAAATGTATCTAAAGACAGTACCCCTTGCACGGTTTGCTCTGCAGAGCGAGTGATTCTATTCACTCGACCGAGAAAAGCCGCCACAAAGGCATGTGTGGGTTGGCGATAGAGTGCCTCTGGTTTACCAAGTTGCACGATTTGACCACTTTTCATCACAGCCATTCGATCGGCGATGGCCATGGCTTCTTTCTGATCATGCGTGACATACACCGCTGTGATGGAAAGACGTCGCAACAATTGCCCGAGTTCGTCGCGAAGGGACTCTTTGAGTTTGGCGTCTAGCGCAGTCAAGGGTTCGTCTAACAGCAGCACTTTGGGTTCGGCTGCGACTGCTCGTGCCAAAGCGACCCTTTGTCGTTGTCCACCAGACAGCTCAGTGGGGCGTTTATGCGCGTGCTCTTGCAGTTGGACCAAGTCCAATAGATCACCCACAACTTTTCGCTGACGCGTTTGATCCACCCCTCGGACTTTTAAGCCGTAGCCAATGTTGGCAGCAACCGAAAGGTGAGGAAATAAAGCGTAATGTTGGAACACCATTCCCACTTGGCGCTTTTCAACGGGCAGATTGGTGACGTCACGGCCATCGAACCGAATCCACCCACCTTTATCGATAGATTCAAGCCCTGCAATAATGCGTAAAAGTGTGGTCTTGCCACATCCTGATGGACCTAGGAGAGCCATGATTTCAGCAGGCTCAATGGTCAAATTTGTCGGCAATAATCCCCGGGTACCGTCAGCATATGTTTTTGCGGCGGCTTGGATATTGACCGAAACGGCGCTAGTTTGCATATTTTTTTTCAAGAAGATGGGTGCACCATTGAAATAACCAAAGCATTGGAAGCACCACGATAAAAAAGACCAAGGTATAAGCAGAACCAACCTCAAGGCGCATTGAGGCATAGCTATCCGCTAGACCGACGGGTAAGGTGCGAGTCAATGGAGTGTGCAACATCCAAGTTAAGTTAAATTCGCCAATTGACAATGTGAAGACCATCAGACTGCCTGCTGCAATGGCCGGTAAAACGGCTGGCACCAAAATACCCAAAAATCTTTGCCGAAAGTTAGCGCCAAGGGTTTTGGCGGCTTCATCCATTGCCACTAAGTCTGGCCTTTGAAAAGCTGCTGTGACAGTTCTTACCAGAAACGGTAAGGTGAAAATCATGTGACCCACCAAAATAAAACTGTAACTTTGCCGGAAATCGCGCAATGTACCGTAAGCCAGTATTAAGGCCAGACCCGTGGCAAGGCCTGGAACGGCCACTGGCAATGTGAGAATTTCTTCAAATGTCTTCGCCCAACGAGAAGGATTTCGGGCCAGTGCGTAGGCTGCAGGCACACCGATGAATATATTGCCAATGACACAAGCCACCGCAATGGCAATTGACCACACAACGGTTTGCCCATAAACCGTGATGACTTGATCGAGCCAGCGCAGCGTTAATCCGCTGGCCAATCCCTGACTGTAGTTGTTAACGAGAGCGGCCGTGGTGGACAAAACCATCGGTGTGAGCATGAAGATAGCAACGATTGCAGTAATGAGGGCCAGACCGGGAGATTGAGTACGTCGATTCATTGACCGGCAACCCCCGCAACATTTTCTTTACGGCGCGTTAAAAAAAGCGCAAACCAAGTAAATAAGCCAAGGGTGATGGACAAAGAAGCTGCTAGCGTAAAGTTCGCAAAATTAGTGAACTCAGAATAGATCGTGATGGGTAGTACTTCGAACTGGCTTGACAGCGTAAAGGCGGTGCCAAAAGCACCCATAGAAGTCGCAAAGACAATGGCAGCACATGCAGATGTGGTTGGTTCTAGCTGAACCATCCACACATCTCGAATTATGTGCCAGCGGCGGGCGCCGAGTGAACGTGCCGCTTCTTCGACCGATTTGTCCATGGATTGCGCGGCAGCGGCATAGGCCGCTATCGCTCGAGGTAGAGAGAAATACAAATAGGCCAAAAACAGACCAGCCAAACCGTAGGCAAATGAAAATCGACCCAGGCCGAGCGCTTGCGTGATGTCAGTGACAAGGCCTTGCCGGCCGGCCAGTAGGATCATAAAAAAGCCAATGATGACACCAGGAAATGATAGAGGCAAAGTGAGTATCGATAACAGTAACTGTCGGCCAAGGAACTGTTGGCGGCCAAGATACAGACCGACCGCAGCGCCAAGTATCAGTGTTACCAATGTGACACCGATGGATAAGCCGAGTGTATTGATCAAACTCCAAGCGTAGCGAGCCTCGGTCAAGAACACGAAATACAACCGCCAGTCTTGCTCTGCTGGCAGTATCAAAAGCCTTGATACGGGTAGCAACCAGAACGCCATAAAAAAAATGGCAACTGGAAGTAGCAAAAGGCGGTGACTTGATTTCATGAATGGAGAGGCTCGCGCATCCTGCTTTGGTTATCTGACTGTTTTTAGGTAGTTGTCAGCAAAATCTTTCTGTACAGCTGCCATTTGACCGTAATCGACTGTTTTGGCACGGGCATATTCAGAAACTGGCAGAAACTTTGACTGTGCTTCGGCAGACATTGCTGATGCGCGTACCGGTCTTAGAAAAGCGTTAGCCCAGATTGCTTGGCCTTTATCTGACATGACAAAGTCGAGCACTTTTTTGCCATTCTCGTCATTGGGACCGTTATTGACCAAACTCATGACGTAGGGAACCACGACGGTGCCTTCGGCAGGAATGACGAACTCAACATTTGCTTGGTCTTTGTACTTGGCGCGGTAAGCGTTGAAGTCGTAGTCGAGCAAGATTGGTATTTCGCCAGAGATCACACGAGCGTATGAGGTTTGTTTAGGAACGATTGGCTCGTTTGCTTGAAGCTTTTTAAAGTACTCAAGGCCGGGCGTAAAGTCAGCTAATGAGCCACCAAGTGCTTGATTTACAGCGACGGCACTCACGTAGCCCACGAAGGCAGATGACGGGTCTAAATAGCCAATCATGCCTTTGTACTCAGGCTTGAGTAGATCGGCCCAAGATTTGGGAACGGGCTTGCCGTCAAGAGCGTCTTTATTAACAAAAAATCCCAGCGTGCCAGAGTGAATGGTGAACCATTTGCCGTTGGGATCTTTGAGGCCTTCAGGAATATCGTCCCAATTGACTGGCTTATAGCCACTGACCACGCCCGCTTTGTCAGCTTGAATGCCAAAGCTCACACCCATGTAAGCGACGTCAGCGACTGGACTGGCTTTTTCGGTAATTAATTGAGCCAGTGTTTGGCCAGAGTTTTTATTGTCTGCGGGTACGTTAATACCTGTGTTTTCTTTAATAGCTTTTAATTGAGTGCCCCAATCAGCCCACTCAGTTGGGCAGTTGTAGCAAATTGCTGTTTGAGCGCTTGCTGCGCTTGCTACGAGGGTCATTGCGGCAAGACCGGCTTTCAAAGTGGTGTGCCACATTATTTGTGATAGCAGTTTCATGATTTCCCTTTTGCCTAGTGTTAAAAAAATCGTCTCACTTTTGGTGAGATCGGTTGGTGGGTGGCGAGCCAATCGTCTCGCCTAGCCGGAACCCACAGATCAAGTTGTGGGTTGCTGGTTTTGGTTTGCTGAACTGTCCGCGGATACTTTGGAGTAAGAGATTCGTCGCCCATTGGCCAATTTCATGGTTAGGTTGAACGACTGTTGACAGGATGGGGCTTAATTCTTGACCGATCTTGATGCCGTCAAAACCTACGATGCTTAGCGACTCAGGGATTGACAGTCCACATTGGGCCGCTGTTCGTAGGCTTCTAAAAGCCAGCAAATCATTTGAGCAAATCAGTGCAGTAGGCCGTTTGGTGGTGCTTTGTTTTAAGAGCGTGGCCAGCGCCCACATGTCTGAGGAAATGAAGTCCACCTCGATTAGCGTAAGCGGTTGCAGGTTGGCCGATTGCATACCAGATAAATAGCCTTGGTAGCGATGGCTGGCGCGATCAGATGCGCTGAGTAGTCCGCTAACCATGGCAATTTTCCGGTGACCCAATGAACGCAGACGCTTAACCACACTGGCCACCTCGCTGTGACCGTTGACGCCAACGCAGTGGTATTTTGGGTGTTGGTTATACGCCAAAACGAACGGTACTGATTGATGCTGCAATTGGGTTAATAAAGGAGTTTTGGCTGGGTCTCGAACAACCATTATCATTCCGTCAACGCCCTTGGCAAGTAAGCAATTGATAGCTGTGGTTTCGTGGTCGTCGTCATAATCTGATGTCACGGGCATGACGCCAAAACCCTGCTCAGCGGCATAACTCGCAATGCCCTCGAGGCATTCGGCGAACACGGGATTTCCGAAGGTAGGAAGCATCACACCGATGATCTTTGAACGTTGTGTTCTCAGAGCCCTAGCGGCACTGTTTGGCTGATAACCATGCTTTGTCGCGGTGGCTAGGACTATTTCACGCGTGTTGGATCGTACCTTTTCGGGCCGATTAAAAACGCGCGACACGGTGGCAGCTGAGACACCCGCTGCCTGTGCAATCTCTAAAATGCTCACTTGTTTTTTGATGGTGAAGTTCAAATGAAAACGATTTCATTTTGGGCTTACCAGGTGACTGCAGCGTGACAAGATCATGAAAATTTCGTGACAAAATATTGTTTAGAAATATTTTCGAAAAAGTTGTGGCAATAGCCACGGCAAATCAAACGCAGCACGACGGACTAAGCAAAACACTCTCGGCATAGGGGCCATCGTTGGGTTAGCATCAACCTCAATCAGGTGTTCGTTAATCGTCGTGCAGGGGAGTGGTCATGCAAGCAAGCGTCAATATGGAAACCGGTTGGCTCGCGGCAAACGTGCGCTCGGACCTTTCCTGGCAAGTACGGCTGACGCCAGCACAGGTGGCGGGGTTCAAGGTGGCTCTTGACCAT